>Ga0136617_10000062_pt1 | contig 68696 bp, 61 predicted proteins | sample AntDrymUQ3222106_2_FD_129672 | JGI IMG/M metagenome (GOLD analysis project Ga0136617, IMG submission 129672) | Polar desert sand microbial communities from Dry Valleys, Antarctica - metaG UQ322 (21.06) | ecosystem: Environmental > Terrestrial > Soil > Desert | place: Antarctica: Dry Valley...
AGCCAGAAGCGCGGCCGCGAAATCATCGCCCGATCCGAGACGAGCCATCAATGGATCGAGCGAGCCGGAAGGGTTCCGCCGCGCCAGCTCGGTTACTGCCGATATGGCCAGGGCGTAAGCCGCCCCTGCGGTGGTGGCGGACCCTCGCAGAGCACCATCCAGTGAGCGGAGATCGGGAACGCCCCCGCGCACCACCGCCAGGTTAAGCTCGAGAGCATCGAGCCGGTCCCACTCGCCGGCTGCCCATGACGCGTATCCCTCATCGAACCATAGAGGAACCCGGACCTTGACCGCCTGGTGCAGCGCCAGGTGGGCCAGCTCGTGCCGAAGCGTGCGATAGAGATCACCTTGATCGGCTCGAAGCAGAATCATGCGGGCGCCAGGAAGCGCCACCGCGGCCCCCCAGGGAGGAGCCCGCCCCGAGGAGAGGGATTCGAAGTGACGCCCGTCGGGGACGATGATGAGTTGCAATGGCCCCGGGGTCCGTTGCCCTAGTCCCGGCCACTCGGTGCTCTTGCCCGCCAGCCGGGCCAACTCGAGGGCGATATCCCGCTGGAGAGGCCATGACACGACCGTCACCTGCCCCACACGCGTCGCGGTGGGTTCCTCCTGAGCCGCCGCTAAAGTCCGCGTCAGGACCAGGGAAAGAGAAAGCCAAACGGCCAACCCGGGGAGGATTATTGAGCGAGGGGGCTGCGCGGGACTTCACCTCCGGCCGAAGCCACGTCCAACATCTCCTGACAACGTTTAGCCCACGGGTTGAACTTGTTCGCCTTGTTGCCTTCGCTCCAGACGCGTACGGCCTCCTCTCGCCCACCGCCCAGCCAGAGGGCTCGGCCGAGCTCGAAGTAGGCCTCGATCAGGTTCGGACCAAGCTTGAGGGTTTTGCGGAGAAACGTTTGAGCATCCTCGTACATCTCGCGCTCGAGGTACACCAACCCGAGATAGTAGTGGGCGTAGAGCGTTGCTTTGCGATCGTTGTCGAGCCGAATGGCCTTGGAGAGGTGCTCTATGGCCTCGCCAAAAATGCCTTTCTTGAGGCAGATATAGCCCACATTGATGCGTGCCAGGGCGTTCGCCGGCTCTTTCATCAGCACCCGGGAAAAATTCCCCAGGGCCTCATCGTAGTCCTCGTGGAGCATCTGGGCCCAACCGAGGAGCGACTGGGCCTGCACGGCGCCCGGTGACAAGGTAAGCGCCTTTTCCAAAGCTTGGATGGCGCCGCTGTAGTCGCCCAGCGAGATCAGGCTCCATCCTTTCTCTATGAATGTCGAGGCACCGAGATGGTCGGCGTGGACCGCCGGCCGGTCTCCGTTGAACTGGGGAGCCGGGGTGGTGTCGGCGCTGCCTGCCTGTTTATAGCGCTCGACCAGTCTTCTAATGTCTTCCTTGAGCTGCGCCAGATCAGTCAGATTGCCGTCGACGCGCTTGTACAGCATGATGATATCACGCTTGAGAGTCTCCCGATCACCGGCCGCGGCGGCATCCACCCGCCCCGCCAGATCCTCGAACTGGGTTTTGAGCTCGGTTAGCCAGTGATCACTCATGCTATGCCGCCCCCAGCTTGTCCAGCTCGAGTCGCTCCGTAGCCGACAGCAGTTTCCTGGCATTCAGGATGATGATCGTGCGACCCGGGCGGGTAATGATTCCGGAGATGTAAGCCGCCGCCAGGCCGCTCACCACCGGACCCGGTGCCGTGATGGTGGTGGTATCGACCCGCAACACCTCGCGGACTTCGTCCACCAGGACAGCCACACGCTGGGTATCGAGCTCCAGCACCATGAGGCGCGTCTCCTCCCGGATTGACGCGTCCAGCTCGAAGCGCTTGCGCAGGTCGAGCACCGGCACGGCCCCGTCACCATAGGGCATCACGCCCTCGAGAAACCGTGGGGCCTTCGGAAGCGGCGACGGCGTGGTATAGCGGAGTATGCGCTCGACCTGAAGGATGTCGAACGCGAACTCCTGCCCACCCACCCGGAAGGTCACGACCTGGATATCATCGCCGCTGTTCATGTCGGTAGAGCCTCCATGAATCGCGAGGCGAGCGCTGTCAGATCCAGCAATGGAACCAATCCTTTCGGGTGGCGGGCCACACCGATTGCCCAGGGAAGAGTTGAGCCTGGAGGGATCGGCAGGGCGGGCTCGCGCACCACAACCTCTACGTCGTCGATCTCAAGGCAGACTCTCCGGCCATCGACTGTCACCACGACTACGAGATCGCCGGCCGGCGCTGGAGCCGCTCCGGCGTCCAGCAGGGCGCCGAGATGCAGTACCGGCATTATGCGGCCGCGCACATCGGCTACGCCACGCACCGCCGGCTCGCGGGAAGGAACTGGGTGCACGGTGCCCAACTGCATTACTTCGATCACGTGGGCAAGCTCGAGACCGACCCGCCTGTTACCCGTGCGCACCAGAAGAAAGCCCCCGTTGGCTCGGGTCATCGGAGCTTCAGCCGGGTCAGCTCGGCGGCGATGCGGCCGGCTATTTCGGTTACCGGCAGCACGTAGCGGGCGCCGCCGGACTGTAGCGCCGCCGAAGGCATTCCGTAGACAGTGGCGGACTCGCGATCCTGGGCAATGCCGATGCCCCCGGCCTCGTGGATCTGGCGCAAGCCTTCGGCCCCATCCCGGCCGATCCCGGTGAGAACCACGCCAATCGCTCGTGCGCCAAAGTGGTGCGCTACGCTGCTGAAGAGCGGATCCGCAGCCGGCCGGACCCCCCATAGACTGGGCTCCTGGTCGAGCGTAAGCTCCAGCCCGCCGCTCCTGGCAACCACACGCATGTGGAAGTCGCCCGGTGCTACGAATGCCCTGTCGGCCAGGATCGGCATTCCGTGCTCCGCCTCCACTACAGCAATATGGCTCTGGCTGCAAAGCCGTTCCGCCAAACTCCGGGTGAACTTTGGCGGCATGTGCTGCACAATCAGCACGGCGGCATCGAGTCCGGTGGGAAGTTGGGGCACGATTTCAGCCAACGCCCTCGGTCCACCGGTCGAGGCTGCCACCGCTACGCAGAGCCTGGCCCGGGAGGTCATAGTGGATGACGTCTCCCGCACGACTTCGCGCGTGTCACGCTCGGGCAGAGAAACTCGCTTTACGGTGGCGGAGCGAGCACCCCGAAGAACGATCATCAGCCGCTCGGCGAAGCGAGACGTGGCCGCGGCGCCACGTTCATCCTCTTTCGCCACCAGGTCGACGGCGCCCAGCTCGAGCGCCCGGATGGCAGCGGCAGCACCGGGCCCCACGTGCGCGCTGACTACCACGATGGCTCGGGGGGATTCGGCCATGATGTAGCCGATGGCACCGAGCCCGTCGAGCTCCGGCATCTCGATATCCATCAACACCAGGTCGGGAGAGTGAGCCCGCACCTTTCTGAGCGCATCCATCCCATCGCGCGCTGTCGCCACCACGCGGAACTCGCCCGAGCCGTCCACCACTTCGGTCAGCAGACGGCGGAAGAAGGGGCTGTCATCAACCACCAGCACCCGGCTGAGATCAGAGGTGTTTGATACCATGCGCCACCGTGCTCACCTCGACCCGGCCATCACAGACTCGGAGCCGCACCGTTCGGCCGTAATCCCCTCCGACTGCCTCGCCAACAAGGGGCACCCCGTGAGTGTTTAGGACCTGCCGCGCCGCCACCAGGTTGCGCTCACCCATCTGGATAGTGCCGGGTGGTGCGAGCGCCGCGAACATGCTGGCGCCACCGGCCAGACGAGCTGTGATCCGCTGAGGCCTGGCGCCCTCGGCAACCATCAGCTCGATCAGGCGGGGTATCGCGGACTGGGGAAATTTCGCCGGGTTGCTGTTCACCCGGCTGAGCGCGGGCGATGGCAGGAGTATGTGCGCCATGCCGCCAATCCGGGCCTCGGGTTCGTAGAGCATGATGGCCACACAGCTACCCAGGCCCACCGTTACCAAAGTGTCGTGTTCCAGTCCGCTGCGGAGGTCGGCCACCCTCACCAGTAGTTCCCGCCCGCTCACGCCGTCCGCCGGTAGACCCGTTCGCGCGGGTCCAGCAGTGTGAGGCGCTCGCGGGCCGCGCCGAAAAGCGTTTCGACCTTTCCCAGCACCAGAATGCCACCGGGCGCCAGTGCCTCGACAAAGGCGAGGAGCAGCCGTTCCTGAGCCGCTCGCTCGAAATAAATCAGGACATTGCGACAGAGAATCAGCTGATAGTTACGGCGTGGTGGCGGATCGCTGCTGAGGTCGAGTGATCGGACTACGACTCGCTGGCGTACCCGCTCGATTACCCGACATCCGCCACCGTCGATCTCGAAGTATCGCGCCGCCAGATCGGCGGGCACGTCAACCAGGGCCTCCTTCCGGTAGCGGCCCTCCCTGGCCAACTGAAGGCACTGGCGGTCAATATCGGTCGCATCCACAGTGACCTTGCCGAGTCGCTCGGAGCGTCCCCGGCGGTCGAAGTGATCGGCCAGAAGGACGGCCAGGGTGTAGGGCTCCTCACCAGAGGAACACCCGGCGCTCCAGGCCAGCACTTCGCCACCGAAGCCCTCGCAGACCTCAGGCAGGAGGCTGCCCCGCAGCAGATTCCAGGTATCCGCATTGCGGTAAAAGCGGGTGACGTTGATGGTGATTGCATCTTTCAATCGCTCGTACTCCGCCGGACTTGCATCGAGCGCGGCCTGGTAATCCGCGAAGGTGTGCACACCGCATGCTCGCATCCTCACGGCGATGCGCCGGCGCAGGCACTTGTCCTTGTAAGAACTGAGCGATAGCCCGGCTTCCCGCGAGATCTTGCGGGTGAGCGCGGCGAAGGCGGCGTCGTCCGCGGACATCATTGCGCCAGGTCCAGCATCTCGAGGTTGGCCCGGGCGAGCTGATGCCCTGGATTGAGGGTGGTTGCCTGCGCCCAGCTCTCCCGTGCCCGGGCATGATCCCGCTTCTTGTAGGCGATGTTGCCAAGCTTGAAGTACAGGTCGTCCCCCAGCTCAGGGTTGAGCTTAGCCGCGCGCTGGTAGGCTTCCGCCGCTTCCTCATACCGTCCGATACGGTAGAGAATATCCGCCAGGTTCTTCGAGACCTGAGGCAGCGCAGGATCTTCGGCGAGGGCGGCCCGCAACATCGCCTCGGCGCCGTCGATATCGCCGTTGAGCTCGAGCAGCACGGCCAGGTTGTTCTGAAGCACGGCATTATTAGGATAGGCTTCCACCCCATCCCGGGCCGCCTGGAGGGCCCCGTTCGCGTCGTCCAACCCGGAGCTGGCCAGGCTGGACGCCCAGTACCAGAGGGCAGGGACCGGTTTGCCGTTCAAGAGCTGGCGGACCTGGACCAGACGACTCTGAGCCACTTGGTTATCGCCCCGCTTCAGCGCCACGATGCTCCAGCCCAACATGATCCGGGCATCGTCGCGCGCGCGCCCCGCCGCGTCGCCGTAGGCCGCTTCAGCTTCGTCCAGCCGCCCGAGCTGCTCCAGCGCAAAGCCCAGATTGTGGAGGGCCGCGGGCCTGGGCACTCCGTTGTCGGATGCATGCCGCAAGGCCTCGGCAGCTTCGTCCCAGCGTGCCTGCCGGATAGCGATGAGACCAAGGAAGAGCGGTGCGGTGCTGTCTGAGGGTCGAAGGTCGGTTACCCGGCGGAACTCGCGCAGCGCTTCTTCCAGCATGCCCGCTTTGTAAAAGGCAATGCCGAGGTTGCGGTGCTCCTCCACCCGGCTTTCGTTGGCCTTGGGCGCGGCGGCGGTGGAAGTGCCTACGCGGTGCGCAAACCCCGCGGTAATAAGCCCGAAAAGCGCTTTGCCTACCTCGAACTCAACCAGGCCCGATTCATCGATGAGCTGGCGCACATCGCGGGTTCCCTCGATCAAGGGCACGAGTCTCTGCTGCTCCGGCGAGAGAGTCGGGGCCGACTGGCTGATGTGGTCCTGATCGACCGAAAAGATCAGATCGAACGACGGGATCTTCTTTTCGATGAGGCTCCACTCGTCTACCCGGCGGGCGCCCTCGAGCAGCAGTGCCTCGGGACTGATCCGCACCAGGAAGTCCTCGCTCTCAGGTCTTACGCCGGCCTCGAAGTTGAACGTCCCCGAAGTCCAGGTAAACAGGTAGTAAACCGCCTCTTCGATCTGGAGGCGCATGTAATCTTCGAGCTCAGCCCGGCTCAGTATGCCAAGGCCGACGAGAATCTCACCCAGTTTGTGCCCCCGGTCGTCCTCCTGAGCCGCGATTGCTTGCCGGAGCTGCTCCGCGCTGATACGGCCGGTCCGGATGAGCAGGTCTCCCAGCCGATCACGCCGGTTGACGATGGTGGCGAACGTGATCTGCCCCTCGTCGAGATAGATGGTTCCGAAGTTGTGCCGGTCAGCCAGGGCGAGACACCCCGTGCGGCGGCCCAGGAACAGCAGCTGGATGACGTCGGGTAGACTGGCCTCCTTGAGACTGCCTTTGATGGCCATCAGCGCCACTCCTCGACGATGCGGTCACCCACGTCAGGCCAGTCCCAAACGATCTTCTCCCGGCTGCGCGCTCCGCTTGCCGGCGCCACGATGCCGCTCGAACGTGCGGCCGGACGCCGGACCGGTTTAGGTGGCGGAGCTTCGAGCACCTCCCGCGCGAGCGCCGCCGAGGGAGCAACGCCTTTCGACTCGGCCGCGTTCAGCACCCGCTGAGCCAGCCCCTGCAGGGCGCGCACTGAGTCGGCCGGGCGGGAGCCGAGGTAATCCACCAACTCGGCATCGGGGGATGTCGTCTTTCCCTGGAGAACGCGATGCAACAGCTGGTGGCGCATATCACGATCGGGCCCGGGCAGGTCTACCACCAGGCCGCCCTCGAGGCGGGTTCGAAGGCGAGCCTCTACTCCTGTCAGCTCGGCTAAGGGAATGCCGGAGCTGAAAATCATTTGCCGGCCGGACTCGATCATAAAATTGAATAGCACGAACAGCTCGTCCTGAGTGCGATCCTTGTCGGCCACGAGCTGCACATCATCCAACAGAAACGCGGCGGCCGAGCGGTATCGGGCGCGCCAGGCGCCGACCGCGTCCCGATCGATGGCTTCGATCAGCTCACTGGTGAACTCGTGTGCGCTGAGGCAGGCGACAGGCGTTTTATTGGCGCTTGCCAGGGCATTGCCCAGCGCGTGAAGAAGGTGGGTCTTGCCCACGCCACTGGTCCCCACGATCACGAGCGGGTTGTAGCGTGAAGCGGGCTCGGCCACGACCGCGCGCGCGGCTTGCAAGGCCATGCGATTGTTCGGGGCCTCCACCAGGTCTTCCAACCTCCAGAGAGGCGACGGAGCGGGTGGTGGATGGGCGCCCTGTCGAGCTCGCTGGGTGAGAGTCTCTGCCCCTGCGATATCGTCCGGGTCCCGGAATGCGGTGGAACCCGCCAGGTCGGGAGCCAGCTCGACCGCCTCGGCGTGGAGTGCCTGGAGCCGGGCGACGTCGGCGGCAAACTGGCGCAGCACCTGCTCCGGATCGGCCGTCATCTCTTCCTGGAGAAGAGACTCTATTCTGCTGGTGCGAAAGCCCTCACCCTCCCAGCGCAGAATGGCGGCGGCGACCTTGGTACGCCACGAGTCCACCTGCTGCGACACCGTGGAGGAGACTTCGGAGAGAAAATCAGTGAACTCATCGCTCCCAGAGATGTCGGAAGGCTCGGATTGCTTTCGGCCGGCAGCGTCGGACTTGTCCGCCGGGTCCGCCGCCTCCGCTTTGTCCGCCGCCTTTCCACCACCCGCAAGCGCCCGGGCCTGCGCCGGCTCAAGCGGAGTGTCGCTCACCGCCTGAAATGCCACCAGCCGGTTGAGCGCCCCAAGTAGCTCCCGCACATTATCGATCGCCAGCGAAGCCACGCCTTCGAGCACCCCCGCGCCGAACGTGGCTCGACGCTCCTCGGCCTTTCGGCGAAGAATCGCCACGCGGGTCTCATAGTCGGGGGCAGAGACATCGATGACGAGGCCCCCAGCGAATCGGCGGATCAGGCGCTCGTCCAGCGACTCGATCTCGGAGGGCGGCCGGTCGCTGGTGAGCACGATCTGGCGATTAGCGGACTGGAGCGCGTCGGTGAGCCGAAGGAGCTCGGACTGCATCTCCCGGCGATGAGTGAGGAACTGCACGTCATCCACCAGAAGCAGATCGACATCGTTGAACCGCCGGCGATACGCATCGCCCTGCCCCGCCGCGATGGCGGCGTGGAACGACTCGACGAACTCATCGAGGGTGAGATACTCGACCGATAGTGCCGGGTTGATCGCGTGAGCGGCGTGGCCGAGGCCCATGAGAAGGTGAGTCTTGCCCAGCCCGGGGCGCGCGTAGATAAAGAGAGGGTTGTATACCGTGCCGGGTGATTCCGCCACAGCTTTGGCGGCCGTGAAGGCTAGGCGATTTGCCGCGCCGACCACCATGGTGTCGAACCGGTAGAGCGGATTCAGAGTGGCGGTCACGCGACCTGGCTCCCAGCGGCCAGCTTCTTGAGGACCAGCTCGGATACGCCCTTGAGGGTCTCGAAAACACCGGGGCCGTGCAGGGCATCGGCGGAGAAGCTCTGCACCGCGCGGAAGTTCAGCGCGTCGTCCATTTCCTCCTGAGCCAGGATCAGATCACGCGGTAAATCCTGTTTGTTGTACTGGAACACGACCGGGAGCTGGCGGATGTCCACGCCCTGGCCGAGCAGATTGTCCTGCAGATTCTGCAAGCTTTCCAGGTTGTCGTCGAACCGGCGGGCCTGGCTGTCGGCAACGAATACCACTCCGTCAGCTCCCTGGAGCACCAGCTTGCGGGTGGCGTTGTAATAGCTCTGACCCGGCACGGTGTAGAGCTGGAACTTGGTGGTGAAGCCCGAGATGGTACCCAGCTCGAGGGGCAAAAAATCGAAAAACAGGGTCCGGTCGGTTTGCGTCGCCAGTGACACCATGCGCCCCCGCCGCGCTTCAGGAACGCGGCCGTAGACGTACTGCAAGTTGGTCGTCTTCCCGGACCTCCCCGGACCGTAGTAGACGATCTTGCAGGTAATTTCACGCGCGGTGAAGTTGACGAGGGACATTCCTTACCGTCCGAATAGCTCTTTGAGGCTTGCATTGAGCTCGCGCTCGAAATTCTCAGCCCGTATCGGCGGGGCCGCTGCTTGCCGCGGTGCCGCCCCAACCAGCTCCTCGACCATTCGATCGAAGAACAGTTGCACCAGACCAATCGACGTCTCGGGCCCAAACACCACCAGGCCGATCCACCGGCCCCGCGGAGTTCCGAACGCCGCCAGCATACAGCTCAGGCGGCTACCCCCATGAACCACGGCGCCAAACCGCGGCGCACCCATCAAGCGCGCCAACTCCTCGGTCGAGGCCACGATGGCGGAGCCGAGGGCGGCAGCGGTCATCACTTCAAACGAGCGGGCAAATCCGTGTTGAGCGACAACCTGTCCCGAGGTAGTCATCAGCAGGATGAGCCTCGCCGACGATTCGGCAAGGAACGTCTGCAGCGGCTCAACCACCCAAGGCTCGAGCGCACGCATCAGTTGAGGCGCCCGACCGCGTCGAGCATCTCGAGTCGGGCGAGACCCAGATTGGCATCCAGTCCGGTCAGCGCCACCAGCACCAGGTCGTTCTGCCCTGGTGCCGCCAGCACCGATCCCTCGTTGCCTCGCAGGTGCACGAATGTGGGAATCCGCATGCCGGCTCCGATGGCGGCCCGGCTCAGGCGCTGCACCAGGCTAGCGGCCAGTGCGGCAACCGCCCGTCCATCGATGCCGTCCATCAGGCGCTCAGCTACGACCAGTCCATCCGTAGCCGAGATCAAAAGAGATCCCCGCACGCCTGGCACCTGGGTCACCCGCACCAGCGCAGCGTTCGCGGGACTCATTCCTGGTGTCCCAGCCAGGCGCGCGCGTCCCGCGCTGCACGTTCAGCTATCAGCCCGAGCCGGGCCATCGGCAGAGACGTTTCCCGTATCGTCAGCAGAACCGTGTCTGGAGTGGGCGCCAGCAGAAAGAGATTGGCTTCCGGCGACTCCACCGCGATGGTCTGCCAGGTGCCCAATCCAAGCAGGCGGGTAGTCCGGGAGGCCTCTTTGGAAACGCCGGCGAGCTCGGCAGCCACGCGATCCCCCACGTCCCCAAGGCTCCCACTGCGCAGGTGACCACTAAGCCGCAGACCGTTGCCGTCGACCAGCAGCAGTCCGTGTTCGGTATTGTCGCCGGAAGCTTCGGCGGCCGCCTCCTGGGGCGCGACCACCGGGATCCCCTGCCCTGCCGGCGAGGCTGAAGCGCGAGCGCGGCCGGCCTCGCTCATTCGAGCAAGAGCCTGGGTGATTGCCGCATCATCAGGATCGATATCGGCGGCGCGCTGGAGGTGTTCGCGGGCTGCGGCTACATCCCCGGCGCGGAAATAGAGAAATCCGATGCCTTTCAATGCGCTGGTTCGCATAGGGTCAACCCTCAGAGCCTCCACCCAGGCGTCGAAAGCTCCGGCAAGGTCGCCCTGGTCACCGAGAATGTGGGCCAGGAGATCGTGGGCATCGGCCAGATCCGGGTATCGACTGAGTCCGCCGCGAGCAACCTTATATGCCGCCTCCAGCTGGCCGCGGCGCCGCAGAGCCTCCCCCAACTCCAGAAAGGCGAGACTCGAGGGCTCCTCCGCCAGCCGGGCTGTCAGACCACGGATATCATCACTCACGGTAGCTCTCCAACTCCTCGGCCAGGGTCTCCGCCGCCTGCCTCATCCGTTCGACCCCCGGTGATAGGGCCTCCTCCGCCGCCGTGCGGGTACCCAGGCGAGCCCAGCTCTTCCAGCTTTCCGCCGCACCGCGGAAACGTCCCAGGGCGGCCTGGCACACTCCGAACAGTCGGCGGGCCTCCGGCATCAGGGGGTCGGTCCGCAAAATCTCCTGAAGCGCGGCGGTTGCCTTCTCGTACTCTCCCTCAGCCAGTGCCTGCCTTACGGGACCGAGCGGCCCAGCGGCGTGACTTCCGTTCTCGCTGACCGGCGGAGCGGCGCTATCGAGGACGATCACACCGGCAGACGAAAGTGCGTAGGCACTGCGGGCCACATCGAACTCGGACCGCCCCAGCGCGGACGCCAGTGCGTGGAGGTCGCGCTGGCCGTCGACGGCGGCAAGCATTTCCCACTCAAGCGGGGCCAGCTCGAGTCTTCCATTCGCCGGGCTGTCCGTAGCCGGGAGCCGGGGAATCACGCGGAGGTGTGGTACCTTGTCCTCCATCCGGGACCATTCGTCCATCCGCCGGGCGGCTTCCATCAACAGCCCCTCGGTCGGGAGCCGGATCGGGGCTTGAACGTCGAGGTTGCAGGGCGCGCCTTCCTCGAACCGGAAATATCCTTCCGCCCAGCCCAGAAGCTCGAAGATTGCTTCCTCGATCTGAGCCTTCAGCTGGCGGTCGAGCTCCCGGCGCGCTATAGCCCCGGCTTCGACCAGAATGTCACCCAGGGGCCGGGGGTCGCCGGACTGCTGCAGCGCTTTTGCCTGATCGAGCTCCAACTGGGAGATCTTTTCCATTCGCACCAGGCGGGCTCCGATCGGCTGTGGATCCTTGCCCAGCGTCGCAGCCACCACCCCACCGCGCTCGAAGGACACCGTCCCCGCCGTCTGGCGAATCTCGGAGGTCACCCGCAGCACCCCGGTCTTGCGGCCCAGGTCGATCAGCTGGAACACGTCCTGGATGTGGAGCTCCTTTAGTGGCCCCTCGAGCGCCATGGCTCAGCCCGCCGCAACGAAGATGTGATGCAGGTCCCGGGCGGAGCGAGCCCGGCTTCGGGCCTCCATCGCGAAGGGACCCTCAGGATCCAGGTGAATGACGCGCTCCCAGACCTGCACCGCCTCTTCGAACTGTCGTTGCCGGGCGAAGCAGGTCCCCTGGTGGTATAGCGCAGCCTCGTGTTCTGGATCGAACCGCAGTACCCGGGTGAATGCCTCCAGGGCCTGGTGGGTTCGGCCGTCTTCCAGGAGAGCCCTTCCCAGGGCAGTCAAGGCTTCAAGTTCGTAAGGATCGGCTTCCAGAAGCCTCACCAGCACAGGAATGGCGGCGCGGGGAGATTCGGTTCGCCGGATCAGATCTGCGAGAGCAAGGGCGGCGGCGCCATAGGTCGGCAGTAGATCGAGGGCGCGCTCGTATGCGGCCCGGGCGTCCACCCAGTTACGCCGCTCTTCTTCCATGGCTCCAAGCTCGCACCAGACGCGGACCAGCGAGGCGTCGAGCCGCAGAGCTGCGTTGAATGCGGCCAGGGCAGCCGCACGATCGCCCAGGCGCACCGAGACCTGGGCCTGAAGGTGGAACAGGTCGGGCCGGTCCGGAGCGATTGATTGCGCTTCGCGCACGAAGTCCTGCGCTCCAGCGGGGTCCTCCAGCGCCAACCGCACTCGCGCTCGAGTCGCCAGTACTTCGACGTCGCGCCGGGACGCGAGGTTATCGGCCAGGGGCACCGCTTCGTTCGCGCGTCCCAAAGCCAGAAGCGCGCGAACTTCGCCTAGTGTGGCATCGGTGGCGTTCGGAAGCAGGACCCGCGCCTCGCGATAGCGCTCGAGCGCTTCGCCATAAAATCCCCGCTTGGCGAAGATGTCGCCCAGGAGTACCGCGGTGGCGCCACGGGGAGCTTTACGCGCGGTGGCGCGGGTCAGCTCAGCTGAAGCCGCGTCCAGCAGACCCCGGCTGATGAGATCGCGCGCCAGGGCCAGAGAGTCCTGAGCCGGTTCGCTCGAGACCGGGGTTTCTGCTGGCGCCAGTTCCCCGAACAGCCGGTCGAGCACTGGGGAATCGAAAGTGAATTCACCCGCCAGCAGCTCCCCGCTCACCTCCGCGACCAGCTCTGGAGCAATGGCGATCGTGGGATCTTCGTACTGCAGGTCAATGGTAAGAGCGAACTTCTGAGGCACGTACAACGGCTCCAGTTCCAGCGCGCGCCGGGTTTCGCGCAACGCGCCCTCGAAGTCACCCAGCTGACTGAGTACAAAACTCAGATTGTAATGGGCCGCGGCGAACTCCGGGTCCGCGTCGACCGCTTGCCCGAAAGCATTGCGAGCGTCCTCGTAGCGCTTGAGCTCCACCAGCACCAAACCGATCCCGTTCCACCCGATGGAGCTGGAAGGCTGCTCGGTGAGGGCCCGCTGATACTCTTCGAGCGCGCGCTGGTAGTGCCGCCGCTGGAGCAGCAGAAGTGCCATGTTGAGTCGGGCCGTGAGCAGCGGCTGTGAGCCGCCGAGCGCCCGGAGGAAGGCGTCCGCGGCGGGCTCGCCCGACGTCTCGCTGGCGCGGATGACGCCGATGTTATTCCAGGCCAGGCGGTACTCGGGGTCACTCTCGATCGATCTCTGATAGGAGGCGAGAGCTTCGGCCCGCTTCCCCGTCTGGTGCAGACACACACCCCGCTCATTCCACATCTTGGGCGAGTCAGGGAATTCCTTCACCAGCGCGTCGTACAGCCCCAGGGCGGCAGCGAGATCCCGACGCAACAGGTGGACCTCGGCCATGGCCTGGAGATTAAGCCGCCGGTCCTCACCGGCACCCAGAGCGGTCCCGTACTCGCCAAGCGCATCTTCGTAGCGCCCCCTCTGACGTAGCGCCACGCCCTGATTGTAGTGCGCCAAAGGCGCCCCGCCGATCGGCTGGGGCCGCGCTGGTATGTCGGGCAGTGGAGGAGTTGCTGCCGGCTGTTTCCCTGACCGGCCTTCGATCGCCAGATTGGCTTGGGCGCGGGCCAGCATGGGGTTCAGCGTTACCGCGTGCTTGGTGGCCACCCGTGCCGCCTCGTGCTGCCCGAGGTCACCGTACACAAAGGCCAGGAGGTAGTGAGCTTCGGCGTACTCCGGGTTCCTGGCAATGGCTTCTTTCAGCGAAGCGAGGGCCGGCTCACTGAAGCCACTGTTGTAAAGGACTTCCCCGTGGTGAAAGCGGGCGACGGCGTTGCCCGGGTCCTTGGCACAGGCACGCGCCAGCCACTCGCCCGCCACGTCGAGCCGTCCCCGGGCCTTCTCGGCAAGACCAAGCTGCAACAGAGTGGGTACGTCGTCGGGGTGACTCGAGAGCAGCGCCTCGAAGGCGGCTATAGCCTCATCGTGCCGCCCGACCGTGGCGTAGGCACGCCCCAGCTCCCAGTGGGGCTCGCGATCCCGGGGCCGTTGGTGGGCTTCCTGGCTGAGCTCCGCTATACGCCGGTCATAGTGGCCGCTGTCCCGGTACGCGATCTCCAGGTTGGTCTGTGCCACCTGCATCCTCGAGTCAACCTCGAGCGCGCGGGCGAACTCGGTGATCGCTTCCTCGATCAGGCCTTTCTGATAGTAGAGGACGCCGAGGTTGTTGTGGGCCCCGGCGTCCGACGGGTCGATTCGATGGGCGAAGGAGCGGAGGACCGTTAGATCGCGCTCCGAGAGAGCGGGAGCCGGCATCGATCAGGGCAGCCGGATGGCGTCGAAGATAGACCGCAGGGACGCGATGTCGGGCAGGAGCAGAAAATGTCCTCCCAGTGATCCGCTGGCGCCGTCGACCCGGAACGAGGTCTCCACGCAGAAGGCGTAGTCACGATCGCGGCCGAAGTTCAGGTGAGCACTCGTCAGCACCGCGCCGCTGAGATCGATCACCAGGCTGGGGACGGAAGGCACCAGCATCATACCCATGAAGTCGCTTAGCGCGTTGAGATAGGCGCTCGCGAGAATGTTACCCGCCTCTTTCAGCCCGGACTGCTCCATTTCGCCGAACTCCTGAGTGGTTCCCACTTCGCGGCGCAGCAGGAAGTCGCAGAGCGTGCGGGCCGCATGTTGGGGAAACAGCAGCAACGCCCGGCCGGTGAGGTCGCCCATCATGTGCATAAGGACCGCCGCAATGACCTCATCGGGCCGGCCCACTGTTTCGCAGGCCTCCTCCAGCGGTCGCACGTTAATGCGAGGTACGGTGATCATGATCTTGCGATTGGTCATCTGAGACAGTGCCGTGGCGGCATGACCCGCTCCGATATTGGCCACCTCGCGCATGGCATCGAGCTGCGACTCCTTCAGATCCCGCACATCTTCCATGCTGCCCTCCTACAGGAGCGCCGCGGCGTCCAATATGAGCGCCGGTTTGCCGTCGGCGAGAATCGTCGCCCCTCCGATGAAGGGCGGCAGCCCGCGAGGGGCGTCGAACGGCTCGACCACGATATCCTGCTGCCCCAGCAGCGCGTCAACCACCAGCGCGGTGCGCCGCTGGCCCACTTCCAGGATTACGGTCGGCTGCCGGGCCGAGCGCGACGCTTTCCGGGTGGAAACCAGGTCCTGAAGGTGGACAGTTGGAATCACCTGATCCCGCACCACCAGCGTCTCGCGACCGCGCACCGAAGTTACCGCCCGGCGGTCGAACTCGACCGTCTCAGCGACGTACGCGAGCGGCACGGCGTACCGCTCGCCGCCAGCCTCTGCCAGGAGGGCGCGGACTATGGCGAGAGTGAGTGGTACCCGGATCAGGAATGTGCTTCCCCGGCCGAGCTCAGTGCGTACCTCCAGGGTGCCGCCGAGGGCCCGGACCCGGGTCATGGCGACGTCTACGCCCACGCCGCGGCCGGATACGCCGCTGATAGTTCCGGCAGTGCTGAACCCCGGCCGGGCTAGCACCCGCACCAGCAGGTCGTCGGTCAGGGTATCTACCTCATCCGCTGCCACACCCTCCCGGTGTGCCTGGGCGAGGATCCGCGCGCGGTCAATGCCGCGACCGTCGTCGGTGACCCGGAGCGCCACGGTATTACGTTCCCTGGCGGCTGACAAGAGGATGCGTCCTTCGGACGACTTGCCCGCAGCAACGCGCTGATCCGGCGGCTCTATACCATGATCGGCTGCGTTGCGAATTAGATGCAGCAACGGGTCACCTATCTCGTCCAGTATCGACCGATCCAGCTCGATCTCCTCGCCTTCCATATCGAAACGGATCTGTTTTCCCAGCTCTCGGGAGAGGTCGCGCGCCAACCGAGGGAAGCGCTCGAATACCTCACCCACCGGCGTCATCCGGGAGGCGAGCACTTCGGCCTGCATCGAGGACACGAGTCGCGAAATCCTTCCACTCAGCTCGATCAGGGCCGCGTCGCCGGCTTCGGTCGATAGCGCAGCGAGCCGGTTCTTGGCCACGACGAGCTCGCCCACCTGCTTCATGAGGGCATCCAGCCGGCGGAGATCGACTCGGATCTGGCGGCGAGGTCCCCCAGCGTCCCCCCCCAAAGCCGGTTCCTCGAACTGGACACTCTGTACTTCGCCCACGGCCATGAGCGTGGCCTCGATCTCCTGCTCCGGCCGCTCGGATTGGAGGCGAAAGAAGAATCTGCCGTCAAATTCGTCGCGTTCCAGCTGAGCCAGCGGTGGCTGCACGCCGCTCACGGCTCCGAACGCCTCGGCTCGACGCAGCACCAGAGCGGCTCGCGCACCCCGCATCGCCGCACCCCGGCTGATGACCACCTGCACCGGCCGTGACCTGGGAGCATCAGTGGCGCGCCGGAGCTTAGACTCCGGGATGGGGGGCGATGTCGGGAGTGCCTGTGAGTCGTCGCTTTCGGGGTTGGCCTCTGCCCGCGTGCGGGTGCCCTGGGAGGCCAATGCCGCAGCGTTGAGCTCCGCAATCAGGTCAGCGTCGGCCGCCTGCTCGGTACCGTCTGCCGCCTCAACAGCTCCGCCCAGGGTATCCACCACGCGGAAGAGAAGCTGGAAGATGGCAGGGTCGGCGGACACCCGGTTGTGCCGTATGGCGTCGAGCAGGTTCTCCGCGGCGTGCGCCAGCTGGGCCACACCGGCATAACCCATCGTGGCCGCCATGCCTTTGATGGTGTGGATGGCACGAAAGAGCCGGTCCACCGGCTCGAGTGATGTCGGTGCCCGTTCCCATTCCAGCAGCGACCCGTTGCAGGCATTGAGGTGCTCGCGGCTCTCCGCGAGGAAGAGGGCTGCATATTTGGACAGATCCATCGATCAAGCCAGGACGCGCTGAACCGCCTCGAGTACGCGGGAAGGCTGAAACGGCTTGACCACGAAATCCTTGGCGCCCGCCTGGATGGCTTCAACCACCAAAGCCTGTTGCCCCATGGCGCTGCACATCAGGATCTTGGCTTCGGGGTGGTTCTTACAAATCTCGCGAACCGCCTCGATGCCGCCCATGTCCGGCATGACGATGTCCATGGTGACGAGGTCCGGCTTCAGGCTGCGATATTTTTCGACTGCCTGGAGACCCGACTCAGCTTCCCCGACTACCTCGAAGCCGGCCTGACTCAGGATGTCGCTGATCATCGTGCGCATGAAGATGGCGTCGTCGCAGACGAGCACTGTTTGATTCACAGACTTCCTCCGTGCGTTGTGGGCGGAGCAGCGCCTAACTAGGCTCCGATGATCGGCGCAAACAGGGCGTCCACGTCGAGCAGGATGAAGTGCTGAGCCGCATGCAGCCCTACCGCCTTCACCAGTCGAGGGTCAACCCCGGGCAGGTCCCGGCGTTCAACTACCGAGCCGGCGGGAACCTCGAGGAAGTCGATCACCTGACCGACCCCCAACCCGTAGCTCCGGCCCTTGACCTCGAGGACAACGATGGCGCCCTCATCGGCCTCGCGGCGGGGCTGCTCCAGCAGCAGGTGTCCGTCCAGCACCGTGAGCAGGCTGCCCCGGACATTCACCAGCCCTTCGACCGCGTCCGGCACGCCGGGAATTCGGGTAGCCGGCAGGCGGGGGAGGATCTCACGCACGATCCCTGCCGGGGCCGCGCAGATTATCTCACCGATCCGAAAGATGACAGCCGAAAGCGCGGGTGGGTTAGCCATCTCTAATAAAGAAACGAAGATAGCTCAGAAGATGATGCCGGGCAACCAGTTCCTCGCCACCCGCGAAAAGCAGTGCATCACGTAGATCGGCGGGCCATTCAGCTTGGAACTCAAGTGGTGCTCCGCTCACAGGATGGCGGAATGCCAGAGCGGCGGCGTGAAGGGCTTGCCTGGGTGTGGCGCGCTCCAGCAACTCGCCCGTGCGGCGCGCCGAGCCCGAGAGCCGGCGGCTTCCCCCGCCGGTATAGACCGGATCGCCCAAGACGGGATGACCGATATGCTCCAGATGCACCCGAATCTGATGAGTTCGGCCGGTGTGAAGCTCCAAACGGAGCAGGTCCACGATGTCGAAGCGGGCAATGACGGTAGCGTCGGTCCGCGCGGGGCGACCTTCGGGGGAAATCGCCATCCGTTTCCGGTCACGGGGATGCCGCGCGATCGGGGCGTCGATCCGTACCTCTCCCGGGCCCAGGTGCCCCCAGGCAAGCGCGGCGTAGTTGCGCCGCACGCGGCGCGCGGCAATGGCCGCGCCCAGCTTCCGGTGTGCGAGGTCGGTCTTGGCGATGATCATGAGACCGGACGTGTCGCGGTCCAGGCGGTGAACGATCCCCGGGCGCCCTTCGGCACCACCCGACAGTGTGGTCCCCCGAGCTACCAGCGCATTGACCAGCGTGTCGTTCCAGTGACCTGGAGCGGGATGAACCACCAGGCCGGCAGGCTTATCGATGATCGCGAGATGCTCGTCTTCGAACACGAGCGAGAGCGGAATGGCCGCGGGCTTGAGTGTCCGAGGTGGCTCGTGTTCCGGGATCTGGACCGCTACCCGCTCGCCTCGGGAGAGAAGCCGCGATGCCCGAGCGGGTTTTCCATCGACCGTGACGCGCTGGTCGGCAACCAGTCGGGCGGCCTGGGTTCGGGAGAGGGCCATCTGGTCGGCCAGAAACCGGTCGAGGCGCTCTGTCGCCGAAATGATAACGGTGAATTCGACTTTGTGTGCGGGAGGCTCCTCCACGGCGTCGGAGCTGCCCGCTGGCCCGCTGCCCGGCCGGGCTTTCACCTCAGCCGGCCGGAACCGACTCTGCCTCGGCTCGGCGTGCGTCTTCCCGCCACAGCGAGATGGCGAGCGCGATGGCGCCGCAGCTCACGGCGATGTCGGCCACGTTGAAAGTGGGCCAGCGCAGGGCTCCGATTCCCACGTCGAGGAAATCCACGACTCCGCGCGCGCTGCGCACCCGATCGATCAGGTTGCCCGCGGCTCCGCCGGCAACCAGTCCGAGCGCCAGCTGGCGAAACCGGTCAGCAGCAGGGCTGCTGCCTGACATGCGGGCCAGAACGAACACCGCCACCAGAGCCACCACGAAGAAGATCCAGCGGGAGTAGGGCCCCACGTGAAGGCCGAACGCGGCCCCGGGGTTGTAAACCAGACGTAGCTGAAACCAGTCACCGATCACCGCGACTCCGGGCGTACGGAGCAGAGTAGCCTCGGCGATGAGCTTGGTGATCAGGTCGAGCACCACCGTCACCAGGGCCGCTAACACGAACAGCCGGCGGGGAGCTCCAGCCATTTGGACTTGCCCGGAGGGAAGCGTAGGAGCCTGCCCTGAGCCCTGCGAAGGATCAACGGCGCTTGCCATCTTCCTCTTTCTCTTTGCAGGTGATGCAAAGCCGGGCATGAGGCAGCGCATCCAGCCGCTCGAAGTTGATCTCCTGACCGCATTGGTGACAATGCCCGAACTTGTCCGGCGTGCCGTATAGGCGGCGAAGCGCTTCATTGACGTGCCAGAGATAGCGGCCTTCCTGCGAGGCGAAGAGAAACTGCTTCTCCCGCTCCATCGCATCGGTGCCCTGGTCCGCCATGTGAAACGAATAGGAGGAGAGATCGCCGTCGGATGACTGCAGCGTCGCGTTAAAGGACTCGTCGTAGTAGCCCAGCTCCTTCATGACGCGGGCGCGCTCTTCCATCAAACGCTTCTCGAGATGGGTAAGCTGTTTCTTGTTCATCACTCGTCCATAGGTTGAGGGCCAATGTCAGCCCGGCCGTCCTGATGTCGTTGCACTCCCACCACCACCCCCTGCCCATCGATGTCGACCTTCTGCTCCAGGTCGGGCACCGATGCGCGGGCGCCCACCTCGAAGCGGCGCGCCAGCGTTTCTCCCCGGATGAACTGCGCATGCGCGCGTGCCGCGTCCAGGAGCGGTAAATCGCCGTCGATCCAGAGCGAGATTCGATCGCTGTAGTGATAACCTGCTTCTTTCCGTATCCGCTGTACCCGGTTCACCACCTCGCGCGCCAGACCCTCGTCCTTGAGCTCCTGGTCCAGGTGCGGATCCAGGGCCGCCACGAATGGTCCGTCGCTCGCCACCAGCCAGTCGCTCGCAACTTCACGCTCAACGACGACATCCTCGGGGTGAAAGATGGCCGGCTCTCCTTCGACCTCGATGGTGGCTGAAACTCCCTGCTCCAGCCCGCGCAACTGCTCGATACCCAGTCCGGCGGCCGCCGCCGCCACCACCGGCGTCCTCTTCCCGTAACGCTTGCCGAGGGTCCTGAAGTTCGGCTTGGGACGGAGGCGGACCAGATCGGTGTCGGAGGCAACGACCTCGATCTTCTTGACATTGACCTCCAGCCTCAGCAGCTCCAGAAGCTGCTCCAGCGCCGGTCCCCGGACTACGGCCGGAACGGCTACCTGCATCCGCCCCAAAGGCTGGCGGACCCGGATGTTTCGTTCTTCCCGTGCGGCCCGGGCGAGCGACGCCAGTCGGCGAACGGCGTCCATCGCCGTCTCCAGGTCGGACTGCCGTGAGCCCCGAGCCTCGGGAAACCCGGCAAGGTGTACGGATGTTCCCGCCAGGGACCGGTGAAGCCAGTCGCTCACGAAGGGTGCGGCCGGAGCGAGCAGGCGGCTGACGGTTGCTAACGCCTCCTGAAGCGTAGCGAGAGCCGCCGGATCGGCTACCGTGCCGGGGGCCCAGAAACGGGAACGGTTGACCCGCACGTACCATTGTGACAGGTCATCGACGACAAAATCCAGGATGGTGCGAACCCCACCGGTGGCGTCGTACCGCGTCCATGCGTCCGCTACCGATTCGACAGTGGCCTCGAGCCGGCTCAGAAGCCAGCGGTCTACGGGAGGCCGCTGGTTGGCCGGCGGCGCCTCAGTCGGCGTCCAATCACCCGCGTACCCGGCAAAGAATGTGTAGCTGTTTCTCAGGGCGTTGAAGAACTTGCCGGCCACATCCGGAATAGTTCTGGGATCGAACCGCTTGGGCAGCCACACCTGGCTGGACGCCAGAAGGTATAACCGCGTGGTATCCGCGCCATACCGCTCCAGCATAGCCCATGGATCGACCACGTTTCCCTTTGTCTTCGACATCTTCTGCCCGTCGGCATCGAGAACCAGCTCGTTCACCACCACATGTCGGTAAGCCGGCTCGTCGAATGCGGCGGTGGCGATGGCCAGAAGCGAATAGAACCAACCCCGGGTCTGATCGATGCCCTCGCAGATGAAGTCGGCCGGGAAGTGCCGGACAAACTCCTTCTGGTTCTCAAACGGATAATGCCACTGGGCATACGGCATCGAGCCGGAGTCGAACCACGTGTCGATCACCTCCGGACTGCGCCGCATCAGCCCGCCACACCGGCAGGCCCAGGTGTATTGATCGATAAACGGTTTGTGGGGATCGAATCCTTCGGGCAGGGGCCGCCCCCAACGCTCGCCCAGCTCAGCGTAGCTTCCGATCACCACGACGTGGGAGGGATCATCTTCGCATACCCAGACAGGAAGCGGCGTGCCCCAATACCGATCGCGCGACAGTGCCCAGTCTACGTTGTTTTCGAGCCACTCACCGAACCGCCCCGCCCCCACCTCGGGCGGGTGCCACTCTACTCCACGGTTGAGTTCGAGCATCCGCTCCTTCACCGATGACGTCCGGACGAACCAGGAGTCGCGGGCGTAGTAGATGAGCGGGCTGGAGCAGCGCCAGCAGTGGGGATAGGTGTGGGTGTAGGGCTCGGTTAGATGCCAACGCCCATCCTGCTTGAGCCGCTGCACGATCAGGTCATTGGTCTCGCGCGCCGTGACCAGGCGGCCTTCGATTTCGGGCCAGGTGGTTCCAATCAGCGTTCCATCCGGGGCCACCGGACGCACCAGTGCAAGACCGTGCTCCATCCCTGCCCGATAGTCGTCGGCACCGAAGGCCGGTGCCAGGTGCACCATGCCCGACCCATCTTCCGCGGTTACGAAGTCACCCGCCACCACCAGCCGTGAGGCCTTGTCTTGGGGTAGTGCTACCACCTCGAGCGGCCTCTGGTAGCGAAGGCCGATCAGCTCACTGCCTTTGAAGGTGCGGGCGGCACCCAGCTCGCCGAAGGTCGGGGCGCCCCGCACCGAGCTGCTCGGAATCGACGCTCGCGCCGTGGCGAGAACGATCCGCCGGCCATCGACGACGTACTCGCCGTACTCCAGCTCAGGGTTGACCGCCACCGCCACGTTGGACATGAGCGTCCACGGCGTGGTGGTCCAGACCAGAAGCTGTCGGGTGGTACCGTCCTGGAGTGGAAACGTCAGGTAGATCGAGCTAGTGGAAACGGTCTCATATCCCAGCGCGAGCTCATGACTGGAGAGCACTGTGCCGCACCGGGGGCAGTACGGCAAGACCCGGTGACCACGATAGAGAAGGTTTCGCTGATGTAGCCGCTGAAGCAGCCACCAGACGCTCTCGATGTAGTCGTTGCTACAGGTTACGTAAGGATGCTCGTAATCCAGCCAGTAACCGATGCGGTCCGAGAGGTTCTCCCACTCGCCCTGATATTTAAAGACGCTCTTCCGGGCCCGCGCGTTGAACTCCTCAACTCCGAAGCGTTCGATATCCTTCTTTCCGGTGAGCTTGAGCTCCTTCTCAACTTCGATCTCAACCGGCAAGCCGTGGGTGTCCCACCCCGCAATGCGGGTCACCGACTGCCCTTGCATGGAATGAAACCGGCAAACGAGATCCTTGATGGTACGGGAGAAGACGTGGTGGAGGCCCGGCCGTCCATTGGCTGTCGGAGGGCCCTCATAGAACACAAACGGAGGACCGTCGCGGGTGGCCTCGATGGTCTGCTGGAAGAGTCCCTCGGACTTCCAGATCGCCAACTGACGCTGCTCGAGTTGATTCGGGGTGAGGTCGGGCCAGGAAGGAAACGCCATCAGGTAAGCCGTTCCACCACGCCACGGATGAGTCGAGTCAGCGATGGCTCCGCCGATGCGGCGGTGGCGATAATGCGCCCAATCTCCGCCGGCTCGAGAGCGTCGGGAAGACACTGGTCGGTAATGATCGAGATGCCCAGCACACGCATCCCCGCGTGCACGGCGACGATGACCTCCGGCACGGTCGACATGCCTACCACGTCCGCTCCCAAGGTTCGCAGCATGCGGTATTCGGCACGAGTCTCGAGGCTGGGGCCCGGCACCGCCACATACACCCCTTCCCGGAGCACGATGCCGAGCTCCAGGGCCGTGGTCCGAGCCAGCGCCCGCAGCTCGGTATCGTAGGGGGCCGACATATCAGGGAATCGTGGACCCAGACGATCGTCATTAGCACCCACCAGAGGATTGTCCCCCAGCAGGTTGACATGGTCACTGAGAAGAACCAGGTCTCCCGGGCTCCAGAGCGGATTCATGCCACCGCACGCGTTGGAGACCACCAGAGTTTTCACACCCACAGCGCGCAGGACCCGAATCGGGAAGGTCACATCCCTGAGGTCGTATCCCTCATAGCGATGGAATCGTCCCTGCATCGCAATGACAGGCCGTTTTCCCATATGACCCACGAGAAGCCTGCCCGCGTGGGTCTCGACGGTAGACAGAGGGAATTCGGGGATCTCCTGGTAAGGGATTGATGTGTCCACCTCGATCTCGCTGGCCAATCCGCCGAGGCCGGTGCCAAGGATGATTCCCACGTCGGGCTTGAGCGAGGTGCGCTGGTGCACGACGCCGGCAGCCCTTTCAACCCGGTCGAACAGCGTCGGAGCTGCCGTCACTGCGGCTCTACCATCTGCGGGCTGGACGCTGCTCCACCCACCTCGGGCCCGGTGCGGCGCTGAAGTCCATCCACCTCCCCGAGATGGCGCTCGAGGAGGGCTCGAAAGCTCGCTACGTAAGCAGTAAATTGGCGCGCGGCTCCAGCGGCTCGCTCTCGGACGACTGCCTCCTCCTGTTCCGCACGCTCCAGGATGCGCTCCGCCTCATTACCAGCCTCCCGCAGCATTAACTCGGCTTCGCGCTCGGCCTGGGCCTTACTGTCAACCCTGAGCTGCTGCGCAGCCACTAGGGCCTCGTTCATCGCCCGCTCCCGATCGCGGAACGCACGCAGTTGCTCCTGAGCGCTCCTGAGTCGTTCCTCGTGTTGCGCCCGGTCGCGCAGCAGCCGCTCGAGCTCGTCCGAGACCGCAAGCTTGAACTGGTCCACCTGCGCGCTGTCGTAGCCGCGGAACGCCCGCTGGAACTCCTGCGACCGTACATCGAGAGGCGTAAGATGAAAGGCGTGGTCGTCGGTCATAAGCTCCGCTCGCCGAACAGCACGGTCCCCAGCCTGATCATAGTTGCGCCCTCCTCCACCGCTATCGGATAGTCGCCTGACATACCCATGGACAGCTCAGGGAGTGAATGGCCGGAACGCTGGCCTGCGTCACGCAGCTCCCTCAGGAGCCTGAATGCGCGGCGTTGCTCGCCGTGATCCTCGGTGAGTGCACTGAGAGTCATCAGACCTCGCACCTCCAGCCGTTGGAAGCGCTGAAGCTGATCCAGAAGCGCGGGCAGTGACTCGGGTGGCGCGCCGCCTTTCTGGGGCTCAGCCGAGCAATTGACCTGTACCAGCACGCGCTGATGAGTTCCTCCAGTGGCGCGCCGATCCAGCTCGGCGGCCAGATCGGCCCGATCGACCGAATGAATAAGAGCGAACCGCCCCACCGCGTTCCGCGCCTTGTTGCGCTGAAGGGTACCGATTAAATGCCATTCGACCGTCAAATCAGTCAGAGCTTCCTGCTTGGGAAGCGCCTCCTGAACGCGATTCTCCCCCACATCCACCAGCCCCGCCGCAACAGCCGCCCTGACAGCTTCAGGACCGTGCGTCTTGGTCACCCCTACGATCCGCACCGGGTGCTGCCAGCCACGGGCGACCTGACATCGAGCCACCGTCTCGCGAACAAGGGCCAGCCGAGCCGCCAGGCCTGGGAAGTCCATAACCCCATAATTTACCGTCGGATGATCTGTTATTGAAGACGAGCGGACAGGCGGATCTTAAGTTCTTCGGCTATAACCCTGATTTCGGTCGGGATGAGACTACACGCTCCGATCAATCCGTCCCTCCGTCAATTCGTCCTCCCATCCACCGGTCCATCCGTCCGTCTGTCTACTCCCCGCATCCGCAACTCCAGCAGCGCCGACCGTAGCGCCGGATTGGGCGAGAGCGACAGCGCGTGCTCCAGACTGCGCTGCAGCTTCTCCTCCATTCCTCGGGCGCTGTAGGAGTAGGCCAGCTGCACGAATGGAAATGACAATGTCGAAGCAATACTGGCACTGGTGCTCTCCAGCTTGCTGACATCGCCCTCCAGCAGCCCGGCGTAGCGGTACGTCTCCCATACCAGACGTTCTGTCGTTGGAATGTCGAGCGGAGCGCCCGCCAGCCGCTGCCGGTCCAGCGCGGATGAGGTGGTGTCAGGCTCGCTGGTTTGAAGGATGAAGCCGAGACCCTGCTGAACCACGTACTGGCCCATGCCGGCGAATTCACGTCCCGCGGTGATAGCCCAGACGATCGGCCGCCTGCCTACGTTCTGCCGCACCACACTCAGCGAGAGGATGTCGTTGGGCATGAGGTAGGAGCCGGCTTCCAGCGTGCGGCTCAGGGGTCCCAGCTTCAGCTGCTGCGCCTGGGACACGCCATATCCCCTCATGGCGATGGCAATGGCCGAGTCGGGCATGGTGTGCAACGGCCAGCTTGGCGGCGCTCTTCGGTCCGCGCGCCAGATCCGGGGCAAATCCGCCACCTTCACCGGACGCACCGGGTTATCGCGCAGCTGGCGCATGTACCAGTCGGTGTTGGCCAGGGCCAGGCAGACCACTGTGACGTCCTGGCGAATTCCCTCGACCTCCTGCGCCCACCAGAGGGGAAAGGTGTCGTTATCGCCATAGGTGAACAGGATTCCGTACGGTGGTGCGGTGTTCAGAAGGTCGTATGCGAAGTCCGCCGCAAGCGTGGCGTCCGAGCCGTGGCGCCTGGATGCTGAGGACCAATTCAGAACCAGCGGAACCGCGGCCAACAGAAATCCCGCAGGCGCCAGGCGCCGGAGCGCGCCCATGTGCTGCATCAGTTTGCCAACCAAGAGCGCTATGCCCATACCGGCCCAGAGTCCCCAGACTGTGAAGCTGACTACGAAGAAGTAGTCTCGCTCGCGCACCTCGTGGTGGCCGCCCTGGGGGTAGTAGTCGAACCAGCGGCCGAAACCGGGCTTGAAGTTCATGTAGACCACCAACCCCACGCCCGTAACCAGGAACAACATGAAGAGCAGCCACCACGCCGGACGATCAACTCGGCGCTGGGCGTAGGAGCCGCGAAGGCCGAGGCCAAAAAAGACCGTTGCGATCGTCAACTGAACCCAGAAGCCGACTGCTTTCGCCCACTGCCAGGTGAAATACACCAAGTAGTCCGAGAACTGGATGGCCATGAGGCCCAGAGTCCGTCCCGGGTTGTCAGGTCCATGAGGAACTGTCGGATCATCCAGGGGAGTGCGAGGGGGGTACTGGGCCCGTCGTATGACCGCCAGCAGTGCGTCGAACGTGGCCGGAGCAGCTTCGTTGATTGGGGGATTCTGCGCTGACCGGATATACAGGTAGAGATATGGCGTCACCCCAATGCAGGCGATGAACAGCGTGAGTGCCGCAAAGGCGCCTGCCTTGCCCAGAGTGGCGTAAACCGCCGCTGCGACGAAGCACAAACCGCCCAACAGGATCAGCGCACTGCTACCGAGCCCCAGCCCAATCAGCAGCGCCCAGACTCCCGCAACGACCGCTGCCTGGCCCCATTCCTGGCGCCGCTGAGCCGGATCGAGTGCCGGGGCTCTCAGCAGCGTAGCTACCATGAACATCACGACACCCGGGCCGGCCAGCAGAGCCAGCAGGTGGTTACCGATCGAGATGCCGGCGAGGTATACGATCAGCAGTAATACGCGGGGGCCGCGGTCAGTGCCCCGCGCTCTTCGCCACACGTGAGCCAGCCATGCCATAGCCGCAATGGTAAAGGTGGCTACGGTATAGACCTCAGTCTCGTTCGAGTTCTGCCAGTTGGTGAAAGCGAAAGCTCCGAGCATCGCCGCTACCGCCGCTCCCATCCGGGGAAGCAGCCGAGCCATGCCATGCTCGAGACCGGCGGTGAACCCCCGAATGGATTCGTGGGCAACCAGAAAGAACAAGCCCGCGGCCGCGGCGCTCAGGACGGCGCTCAGCAGGTTGGTTCGAAGAGCGTACTCCCCGGTGGGGATCAGCATCGCCCACACGTGGGCAATCATCACGAAGAGCGGAGTGCCCGGTGGGTGCGGAATCCCGAGCGTCCTGGCCGCCGCAATGAGCTCGCCTGCGTCCCAGAAAGTGACGGTGGGCGCGAGCGTGATGACGTAGACCGCCAGCACCATCCCCGCCACCGCTAGGGCGGCGCGGTAGGGTGCACGGTCTGCCCCAGGATCGGTCACGAGCCGGTGCCCACCGCATGGGCCAATGCCAGCGCCTCCCGAGCCCCAGCTACATCGTGCACCCGGAAAAGCCGGGCCCCCCGGTCGTAGCCCATGGCGCACGCTGTCGCAGTGGCGCGATCGCGGTCTTCCAGTGGTATGTTCGCAGCGGCTCCGAGGAAGCGTTTGCGGGATGGCCCCACCAGCACCGGCCGGCCCAGCGCCTGGAGTGCCGTCAACTGGTCGAGCAGCAGGAGATTCTGTTCGGCAGTCTTGGAGAACCCGAAACCCGGATCGATCACCGTTGCGTCCTGACCGATTCCCGCCCCGGTAGCGAGGGTCAAAGCGCGACGCAATTCGGCTAGAACTCCTCCGATTACATCCCCTCCGTAGTCCGCATGACGATATGACGCGAGCTCCAGGATAGAGCCACGGGAGTGCATCAGGATGACGCCAGCGCGGGCTGCTGCCACAGTTGACGCCATTGCGGGGTCCAGCCGAAACGCGGAGACATCATTCACCACCGCGGCGCCGGCGTCGAGTGCGGCGCGGGCTACGGACGCCTTTACGGTATCTATGGAGATGACCAGCTCGGGATAGCTTTGCGCCAGCGCCTGGATTACGGGAATGACGCGTTGCAGCTCTTGCTTTGCAGGAACGTCCCCCGTGCGGCCCGGACGGGTTGACTCGCCCCCGATGTCCAGAATGTGGGCCCCGGCGCCGAGCAGCTTCTCGGCATGCGCCAGGGCCGCTGCCACGCCAGTGTAATGGCCACCATCGCTGAAGCTGTCGGGTGTGACGTTGAGGATTCCCACGATAACCGGCCGGTCGAGAAAGACCGATCCGCGTCCCGTCTGCCACGTTGTGGCGGAGGCTGGTGGCAGCGCCATCCCGATACCAACCGCTACCTCGCTGAGCGATTCGGGGACGGTCCATGGCCGGGCAAGCGCGCTCAATCGGGACCGGCTGCCAGCGAGGATCGCCCAACCATCACCGGTAAGCACTTCCAGGCCAAGGGTACCAGCAAACGGGACCAGAGCCTCGAGTGCGCCCTGGTCCAGTCCGGTGAGATGAAAGGCTGAGGTGTGGATCCCTTCGGCGGCGGTGCCCGCTAGCGACTCCTCCCAACCGTGGGAGCGGAGCGCGTCACGCACCGCTCTGGGTGAGTGACGCGCCAGCGGCGTAACATTCACGCGCCGGCTGGTTCGGCCGGAGGCGCTCCCAGGATGGGGGCACGGGACGGAGCGGTCCCGGGCTTGGCTGCTGTTCCGGCCGGGGCGGCGCTTGGCGCTGCCGGGGGCAAGCTGCGCGGCGGCAGCGGCAGATTCTTGGCCAGCCGATCGAGGTCCTCGCGATCGATGGTCTCCCGATCGAGCAGCGCTTGAGCGATACGGTCAAGAAGCTCGCGATTCTCGCTCAGGATCATGCCGGCGCGGGCATAGGCCTCGTCGATCAGACGCTTCACTTCGTCGTCCACCATCTGCGCGGTGCGCTCGGAGATCTCGCGCCGCTGGGCGAACTCGCGGCCGAGGAAGATCTCCTGCTCCTTGTCGCCCACCGCGAGTGGGCCGATCAGCTCACTCATGCCGAACTGAGTGACCATTCTCCGGGCCAGGCCAGTAGCCCGTTCGATGTCGTTCCCTGCCCCGGTGGTGATCTTGTCGGCGCCAAACACCAGCTCCTCCGCCACGCGGCCTCCGAAAAACATCGCCAGGCTGCCGATGAGCCAGTCCTTGCTGTAGTTGTGCCGGTCGACTTCGGGCAATGACGCAGTGAGGCCCAGCGCTCGGCCGCGGGGCACGATGGTAACCTTGTGAACCGGATCGCTGCCCGGAATCTTGATGGCCACGATGGCATGGCCCGCCTCGTGATATGCCGTCAGCGTACGCTCGTCTTCGGTGAGCACCAGGCTGCGGCGCTCAACTCCAAGCATGACCTTGTCCTTGGCATCCTCGAAGTCCGACATATCGACCAGAGTCTTGTTCCGCCGGGCAGCAAGCACCGCCGCCTCGTTCACCAGATTGGCCAGATCGGCTCCGGCCATCCCCGGCGTTCCCTTGGCGATCACGTCGAGCCGTACGTCGCCGGCCAGCGGGATCTTCCGGGTGTGAACCCGGAGAATGCCTTCCCGCCCGCGCACGTCGGGTGCATCCACCACGATCGTCCGGTCGAAGCGGCCGGGCCGAAGTAGCGCCGGATCGAGCACGTCGGGACGGTTGGTGGCTGCCACCAGAATGACACCATCGTTGGACTCAAAGCCGTCCATTTCGACCAGCAGCTGGTTGAGGGTCTGCTCCCGCTCGTCGTGTCCGCCGCCGAGTCCGGCGCCACGGTGCCGCCCCACCGCATCGATCTCGTCGATGAAGATGATGCAGGGTGCGTGCGACTTGCCTTGTTCGAAGAGGTCGCGCACGCGGCTGGCCCCGACGCCCACGAACATCTCCACAAAGTCCGACCCCGACATCGAGAAAAAGGGACGGCCGGCTTCTCCGGCGACAGCCTTCGCCAGCAGCGTTTTGCCGGTGCCCGGCGGCCCCACCAGCAGCGCGCCCTTGGGAAGCCGCCCACCCAGGCGGGTGAACTTCTGGGGATCCTTAAGGAACTCGATGATCTCCTGCAGCTCGACCTTGGCCTCATCCGCGCCGGCGACGTCGGCAAATGTGACCTTCGGAGTATCGCCAGCGAGGAGCTTGGCCTTCGATTTTCCGAACGCAAAGGCCCGGCTGCCGCCCGCCTGCAGCTGGCGGAGGAGGAAAAACCAGAGGCCAAGAATCACGATCCAGGGAAGCGCGGCGATCAGCAGCGCCGTGATTCCGCCTTTCGGCTCCTTGGCCAGGATGGGAACATTGGCGTCCTCGAGCCGCTTGATAAACGCTTCGCTGTTGGCAACGGGCAGCAGCACCTGGAAGCTCTTGGCGCTGCGTCCCTCCTGAGTAACCGGGTTGCGGAAATCTCCTTCCAGCCGCTTCCCATCGAACACCTCGACCCGGGCCACGTTACCCTGGTCGAGCTGCTTGCTGAACTCAGTATAGGAAAACTCCTGGGTCGGGTTCCGCTGCCGGCTCATCATCTGGAACAACGCGAGCGCCAACAGCCCCACGACAAGCCACAGAGCGAGGTTCTTGCTGAAGTTTCCCCAGTTAGTGCGAGGGGATCGGGATGGAGTTCGGTCTGCCATTTATTCCAGGTCCGCGATGAACGGGAGATGACGAAAGTTCTCGGCGTGATCGAGCCCATAACCCACCAGAAACGCCGGGGGTGCCCGGAACCCTACGAAACGAAGCTCCGGCCGGGGCTCAGCCGCCAACTGTTTGTCGAGGAGCGCGCAGATCGACATGCTCCGTGGACTACGCGCGCCCAGCAGCACCATCAGGCGCTGAAGCGTCTTGCCAGTATCAATAATATCCTCTACCAGAAGGATATGTTTGCCTTCCAGCCGGGTTTCCGGGTCGTACAACAGCCTAACGGTGCCGCTCGAAACTTTTCGGTCGCCGTACGAGCTGGCAACGAGGAAGTCGACCTGGATAGGCCGCTCAATTCTGCGGACCAGATCGCTGAGGAAGATGAAGCCGCCTTTCAGGAGACCGAGCACCAACAGTTCCCCATCGGGGTACGCTGCAGTAATGTCGTCTGCCAGAGTCTGGACCCGCGCGGCAATGGCGCCTTCGTCGTAGACGATGGACTTAACCGGGCGTCCCCCGGTCCGGCGCAGCACATCAGGCGTACTCAACATCGACCCGCAGTGCCTCCGATCCGTGGGAGGGGATCCGGACGTCGGAGCGGCATACGCCCGGGATCCACATGATGTCCTGGTTCTGAGCCAGCACCGGCCAGGACTGGCGCCGACTGCGCGGCACCCGAGCCTCCTGGAAGCAACGCACCACCAGCCTACGCCCGACACCCCCCAGCGGCTTCAGCCTTTCCCCGGCCCCCCAGCCACGGATAGTGAGCCGCTCCACGGTGAACCACGCGCTCAGGGCGGCACGGTCCTGGTGCGCCGGCACCGCGCCGGGAGCCCACCGGACGCGCCACCGCCCCCAGCTGCCTTGCCCCCTGGCTCCTTCAATAGGCCATGACGCCAGGGACGACGCAGTCGGCACCTCGCGACGGATGCGCAGCCGACCAAACGCCAGCTCGGCCCTCCAGCTTCCACCAAGAGGCACCCGGGTGCCACTGGTTCCGCCCTTCAGCAGACTTAGAACCCGCTCGACCCGGCGGGGACCTACCTGGCACCCTGCTCGTCGGGCCGCCGCAATGATGAGAGTCTGGGCCAGAGCCGAATCATAGTCCCCGAGGGATGACGCAGCAACGGAAATTCCCTCGTCCTCCACCTGTAAATCCAGCGCCGGCAGCGTGTCCAGAACCGCATCCCAGGCTGCTCTATCACGGCCGGCCTGGCGAGAAGTACGCAGAAGACTCGCGTCCACCTCAGGTAGACGCATCCGGAGCGCCGGAAGGAGGGCGGTTCGAATCCAGGAACGCAGGTGCCGCTGATCCGAGTTGGCCGGATCCAGCCACGCGCTGAGGCCAGTCTGCTCCAGATGGCAAAGCAGTTCCGCGCGGGTGAACGGGAGGAGGGGACGAGCCAGATGGCCGCGCACCGGCGCCATGCCGGCAAGGCCTGCAGGGCCCGATCCCGCCAGCATCCGCATCAGCACCGTTTCTACCTGGTCGTCGGCGTGGTGGCCCGTGAAGACGACCTCGGCACCAAGCTTGGCGCGCAGCGCCTCCAGCCAGGCATAGCGCTCTACCCGGGCCCGGGTCTCGCCGGTGCCGGCGCCCAGCTCCCGGCGGCCAACGTGAACCGCGAGGCCGGATGAGACGGCCAGGGCCTCTACCTTCTCCGCCACGGTACTGCTATCGGGATGAATACCGTGATCGAGATGCGCCACAACCAAATCGAGGCGATGCACATCCCGCGCTCGGATCAGGAGATCGAGCAGGGCCAGAGAATCGGGCCCTCCCGAGACAGCTACCAGAGCCCGGCCCTCAGGGAGGCCGAGGCTGGCGATATGGCGGCGGAATCTCTCGATCAAGCCCATGGCTCCAAGCTTAATGGGTAGGCTGCGGTTGAAATCTGAACGATGTTTCGCTTGGTTCCAATGTCGCGGGGCCCCCTGCCCCGTCGCGACCCCGTTCCTGGAGGGTTGCCCGATGACACCTGCACTTTGTTTGCACCTCAAGAAGCTCATCCTCTGGGCTGCACCTCTGGCCGGACTTGCCTGCGGCGGAGAGGGCGGCACTGATGTAGTCCTGCCCTCTTTGAGAATCACGACGACCACCAGCGGTGTGGAGATCGACCCTGACGGCTACAGCGTTTCCATAGATGGGCAGGCGGCTCAGCCCATCGGCGTCGACGCCACCGTCACCGCCGACCGGCTGGCAGAGGGCCAGCACACAGTCGAGTTGTCCGGGATCGCCGCGAACTGTGCGGTAGGAGGAGATAACCCGCAATCGGCAGATGTGGCGCCGGGGGCAACGGCCAGCGTGGGCTTCGTGGTCACCTGCTCTCCTCAAACGGGATCGGTTGAGGTGTCGACCGCGACCAACGGGCCCGGTACCGACCCTGACGGATACTCTCTGCTGCTCGACGGCACCGACCATGGTTCCATCGGTGTGAGCTCCACCAGCAGCCTTACCGGTCTTCTACCGGGTTCCCACACCGTCGGGCTCACCGGTCTGGCGGCCAATTGTCAGGTTTCCGGTGAGAACCCTCGCACGGTGGTTGTGCTTCTCGGAGACGCGGCTCAGGTGGCATTCTCGGTGGTTTGCACGGCATCGGGTCCAGCTACCGGCATTCTCGAGATCGCCACGCTTACCACCGGCCCCACTCCAGACGCTGACGGCTATCTGGTGGCGGTAGACGGCGGCCCGACTCAGCCCATCGGTAACAATGCCACGGTTACGCTGGCCAATGTTCCGGCCGCCCAGCATTCAGTTGAGTTGTCGGGGATTGCCGCGAGCTGTGCGGTGGTCGGCGAGAACCCGCAATCGGTAAATGTGGCAGTCGGGGCTACGGCCGCCGTGGGCTTCGTGCTCAACTGCTCTGCGCAAACTGGCTCGGTTGAGGTGGTAATCACGACCAGCGGACCCGGTACCGACCCGGACGGGTTCTCTCTGCTGCTCGACGGGGCCGATCAAGGATCCATCGGTGTAAGTGCCACCAGCAGCCTTACTGGCCTTCTTCCTGGATCCCACACCGTCGGGCTCACCGGCATGGCGGCCAATTGCCAGCTTTCCGGTGAGAATCCTCGCACGGTAACAGTGCTTCCCGGTGGGACGGCCCAAGTGGCATTCGCGGTGGCTTGCACGGCACCGGGTCCAGCGACCGGAAGCCTCGAGATCGCCACGGTAACCACCGGCCCCACTCAAGACCCCGACGGCTATCTGGTGTCGGTGGACGGGGGCAGGAGCCAGCCCATCGGCACCAATGCCACGGCTACGCTGGCCAATGTTTCAGCCGCTGAGCACACGGTCGAGCTGCTTGGACTCGCGGCCAATTGTCAGCTTTCCGGAGAGAATCCTCGTGCTGTAACGATACCGGCTGCTGGAACGGGCCGAGTGGCGTTCGCGGTGACTTGTACGGCAGCGGGTCCCACTACTGGGAGCCTGGAGATCGTGACGGTCACCACCGGGCCGGCCCAGGACGCGAACGGCTATCTGGTCTCGGTTGACGGCGGGCCGACTCAACCCATCGGCACCAATGCCACGGTTACGCTGTCCAATGTCCCAGCCACCCAGCACACGGTGGAGCTGCGGGGTCTGGCGGCCAACTGCGGGGTCACCGGAGACAACCCGCTAGGCGTTGCGGTCGATGCCGGAGCGACAGTCCGAGTGTCGTTTAGCGTCACTTGCCTCGCCACAGCGGGCGCCCTCGGGGTGACGATACTGGGCCTACCGGATGGAACCGACGCGGCAGTGACCGTGGACGGCCCCAACGACTTCTCTGAGGTCGTGACCCGGACCGATACGCTGGAGGCACTGACTCCGGGCAGCTATGAGGTGAGCGCCGAGAACGTCACCACCGGCGGCACCACCTACACACCCAGCGTAGCCCGCCCCACGGTGCCGGTAGTGGCGGGAGCCACCGCGGAGGTCACAGTGAGCTACACCCCGGAGGCCGAGGTCTCGCTCAATCTAAGAATTGACGCACTCTATATCACCCAGAGCACGCAGACGTTGACCTCCGATGTCCCTCTGGTTGCAGGGCGCGCCGCATTTCTCCGAATTTTCGTGGTGGCCAACGAAGGCAACACGGCCCGTCCAAGCGTCCAAGTGCGGCTGACCAGTCCTGGCGCAGCCGAATGGATTCGCGAGATCTCCGCTCCTACTGGATCGACGCCCACTCGGGTACAAGAAGGAGAACTCGAAAGCTCGTGGAACCTGCCGATTCCGGGCAGCGAAATCCGACCGGGACTGTCTATCGTGGCCGAGGTAGACCCTGACGACGATGTGGAGGAGAGCAACAACAACGACAACCGGTTTCCCGCTTCCGGCACTAAGGCGCTCGCTACGCGGAACGTTCCAGCGGCGCGCATCCGGTTCATCTCGGTTCAGCAAGGGTCCAGCCCTCCGGGGGATGTCTCCGACCCTAACCGGCTGATCGATCTCGCGCGGCGGATGCACCCACTCAACGAAGTGAGTGTCGATGTAGATCCCACAGTATTCCCCACCGGGCCGCTGAGTCCGAACGGAGACGGCTGGGGGCAGATGTTGAGCGACCTGGATGGGAAACGCGTGGCCGAGGGAACCGACCGCATCTATTTCGGAGTGGTGAAGCTGGGATACGGTAGAGATGCCGGATTGGTTGGTCTCACTTTAGGCCAGGGAGTACCCACAGCTGCGGGATGGGATGATGTCAGCGATGCAACTCGTGTGGTGGCTCATGAGCTGGGCCACGTGTGGGGCCGGAGGCATTCGCCGTGCGGGAATCCTCCGGATGTCGGCCCCTACCCCTATCCAGGTGGCCAGATAGGCGTGTACGGAATGGACGTGTCCCGCACGGAGCTCAAACGGCGTGCCTCTCCGGACATCATGAGCTACTGCTTCGATAATCCGTGGACCAGCGACTACACCTACACCAACATCATGGATTTCCGGGGGCCTAGCTCGGCGGTTGCCAGCGTAGTCTCGACTCCCCAGCCTTCGATGCTCGTCTGGGGACGTCTGGTCAACGGGCAACCAGTGCTGGAGCCCGCATTCCATATCGTAGCCCGGCCCAACCTTCCAAAGCGGCCTGGTCCGTACTCTGTGTCTGCCACCGCGGTCGATGGGTCACGGCTGTTCACTATATCCTTCGATGTGGTGGTTGCTGAGGATGGCCCCGCGGGCAATGGCCATTTCGCGTTCACGGTTCCGCTGGACCAAGCCAGGGCGACTCGTCTCCACAGTCTCAGACTACAAGGGCCCACCGGTGGCGCCAGCAGCACCCGACCTATGGCGCAGCTCAGGACCGGACCGGTATCGGAGTCGATCGTGGCTCGGCGTGAAGGAGAGAATGTGTCGCTTCGCTGGAACGCGGCGGTCCACCCCATGATCATGGTGCGCGACCCCGACACCGGCGAAGTACTCTCGTTCGCCCGGGGAGGAACGGCAGTATTACGCTCAGCGAAGGCGGAGCTCGACCTGGATGTTTCCGATGGCGTGCGGAGTCAGCGGGTGCGTCTGGCCATCAGCCGCTGGTAAGCGGAGCTTTCGGACTTTTTACTCTGCGGCTTGCTGCTGGTGGATTTGACCTGATCGTCGCTGGTCTGGGTTGGGGAGCGATTCGAGTGCCATACACGGCTTTGCCCAGCGGCGATCTCCTCCATGCTGCGGCCAGTGGCCACGGAGGTCTGGTATTCGGCCGCCACATCTGAGCCGGTGGCAGCGTACTGGTCCTTGTGCTTGATCAGCAGCCACTGCGGCTTTCCTGGGCGATCCCTTCCCATGCGCACCAGCGCCCAGGATCCCTCCAAGCGCTTGCCGCTCAGAACGAACTTGAAGTCGCCCTTTTCGTGACCGAGCCGCAACCCTGCCTCAGGGTCGGGATTGGCGCCGCCGTAGGTATAGGTACCGCGATCCCATAACATCACCGTGCCCCCGCCATACTCTCCTTTCGGTATGGTTCCCTCGAAGCTGTTGTACTCGATCGGGTGATCCTCCACCTCCATGGCGAGCCGTTTGACCGCCGGATCCAGGCTCGGCCCCTTGGGAACCGCCCAACTCTTCATCACGCCATCGAGCTCCAGCCTCAGATCGTAGTGCAGGTGGCTGGCAGCGTGCTTCTGGATCACGAAAACAAGCTTAGGTGCCCTGCGCGAGCCTCCGCCCTCCGGCTCGGCCGTGCGAGTAAAGTCGCGTTTTCGGCGATACTCGGTGAGCTTCGCCTCGGGTACTGGCGCCGCCTTGTCCACGCTGCCGGATCGAGCCCGGGTTCTCTTCTTGTTTGGGGTAGTCGTCTTTTTGGGCATGAGCCTCTCTTCCCTATCTCTCGCCCGGCCAGGTGTTCGTTGCCCTCATCGCGAGCCGATCCGGGGAGCGCGCCTCCCACGCCGGATGGCCCCCGCCACCGGCTGATAGGTCAGCTCGACGTCATTCCGTACCGCCTGGAGCATAAGGGCCCCCCGGCTCATATCCCCGCGCCCCACGAACTCGATAGGAAAAAGCAGCCGCTCCCCCAGAGCTTCCAACAGGATGTCCACGTACTTCCCGGTGGCCACACTGCCCAGCAGAATCACCTCCGCATCCTCCAGCTGGCGCAGCAGCGTGGCATCACGTGCAAGAGGGACGCTATAGCCGGGCTCATCCGGGCTGATATCGACGGTGCCGAAACGCCGCAGATCTTCGGTGTTGATTTCCGTGCCTGCGTCCATCAGGCCACGATCCGTCGTTATCACCCGCACTCCCGCATTGGCGCCCGGAGGGCGGGCGAATCGGTCGGCATAGGCCAGTTTACCACGAAAGTACAGACCGCTGAGGAAGCTGAATGCCTCACCCAGAGTTGCGCCGGCTGAGGATCGGAGCCGGACCGCGAGTGGAAATGCAGCGCGTTCGTTAAGCAGCAGCTCGGCGCGCTTCCCCCCACAATGAGCAGGTGAGAGCAGAAAGATCCGGTAATGCGGCATGGTAGATCAACCCGGTTGCCTCGTGCGATCCCGATACGGTACCCGATCGTTCGCCCGACGTCCGCGGGCCCTGGCGGAACCTCCCAACAAGGGAGTGAGCACCTGAGAAAGCTTCTCGGTGGTGAATGGCTTGGTGATGAACGGCAATTCGGGATAAGCCGCGATCAGCTCCGCGATTTCTCCCACGGGATTGGCCGACATCAGGACGATGGGCAGGTGAGGGTGAAGGTCGCGCGCCCGCTCGGCGAGCTCTCCCCCATCCATGTAGGGCATAACCATATCGGTCAGAAGAAGGCGAACCTCGCCCGGATGTTGTTGAAGGTATCGCAACGCTTCGCGCCCATCGTGAGCAATTTGCGCCTGATAACCCAGGGCCCGGATCATCCGGCAGGTCACAGAGCGGGGCGTTTCCTCGTCATCGACGATAAGTACCGTAAGCTCGGTGGAGAACCGTGACCGACGGTCTCTTCTGGCGGGCATAGGGGCTCCTGGCAGTAGCTGCCGCTACCTTGCCCCTCCCCACGAAGAGAGGTGTTCCGGTTTGATTGCGTGTTGCGAGCCACGCGGATTAAAGACTAGCCTATTGGAGGACGGGTGACGCCGCTGTGATAGACGTCAACACAAGATGAGGTTATCTCCGCACCCAGCAAGTAGAGAACTTACTTTGAGCGGTTGATCAAACTCGTAATCCCACAATTAGTTAGCGCGGAGAACTAAAGTAGAATCCCAGTCCAGTTCGTGAACGCCTTCTTAGGCCTTGCCGTTTCACCAAGGGAGGCCAGGGACGGCTCGGCGGTCGACGCACGGTGATGAGATCGCCAGCAGCCGGGGCGATGAGGAGTGATTGAGCAGCAATGCGCTCACGCTGCTGAGATGAGAGCACCCCATTACGTTGTCGGCCCACAGCAACACTGCGACGGTATCTCCCCTGCGCTGCCCGGTGCCGCTTCGCAACCCCCGCACCCACCCCGCAACCATTGCCCGTTGCCGGCGGGTCGCGTCCAGCACCCAGGCTGGCGGCTGCGCAGTAGCTGAGTGCCGGGCGAGGGCGGTTGAGTCACCGCGCATACCGGCGGCCATGTATTCCCGCACGGTGGTGACGTAGAGTTTCCACGGATCTGGAACGGTGTAACGTTGGCTGGCCGCGATCACGGCGAAGGTGAGAAAGAGAGCCACGACACCGGCTGCGGCGATTCGCTCACGGTCCATGATGCCTCCGACTCCGGAGAATAGCTGACACATTGAATGTCATAAATGATTCGCAACGCTCAGCAGCGAAAGTCGCAGCGCTAGCCTTCCCTATCTCTCTAGCGTTCCTGGCCTACGCGAATTTCGGGGTGCGCGCCCCCTCCTTGCCAGCGACGACCTGGCGGAGACGGTGCGGATCATCGCGGCGGCTGGAGATCTGTTTCGCCTCAGCGTGATCTTGGACCTCGTGTACGCCACGGGCTTTCTCGTGCTCCTCACCGCGCTGTATGTAGTGCTCAGCCCGGTCAATCGGTACCTGGCGTTGCGGGCGAGCATCTCGAAGCTCGTATATACCTGACTGCCGTGCTAATGTCTCTCGTTTCCTGACGGTTGTGCACTTTGCGACCGAGCCGGCGTACCTGCAAGGCCTCGGGCCGGAGCCGCTACAGGCGCTAGTCAGACTCAATCCCTCGGCGGCGTTCCGCCGCCTTGGCCCTTTTCGGCCTGGTGCTTCCGCGGGGTGCCTGTTCTGCACCGTCGCTTATATCATGAACCCGGCGTTTTCCAGCGTCGTAAACGTATGGTTGTTCGACATGCCAACGGCAACGTTCTACATAGGATTAAGTTGCTGGCGGCTGTACAAGGGATTACGCGGTGCTGCGGCCATGCGATGAATGATGGTGCTGCTGCATTCTCCGCCTCGCCACGTGTCGGGTGAGGGCCGAGGCTCACTACGCCTGGAACAACGCCCTCGCAAGAGGGCATAGCAGGGGCGGGACTCGAACCCGCGACCCCGGCATTATGAGTGCCGTGCTCTAACCAGCTGAGCTACCCTGCCGTCTTCTCGGTACAGCGTAAGCGGGAAATGCGAAAAGCGTGAGCGGTGAGCGGGACTCTCTACGGATCGCCGCCAGGCTCGAAAACTAAACCCGTTCCGCCGTAACCCCCGCTTACCGCTCACGCTGTTCTTCCCCGCTCCCGTCCTTCCCCTGGGGCACCAACCGGTACAGAAACTCTCCTTCCCGCAGCATCCCAAATCGCTCCCGCGCCACCCGCTCCTGGGTCCGTGGATCGTGCTCGATGGCAACGGCAGCCGTGGTCAGGGAGTCCACCAGATGCTGCAGCCGGGCGACACTGGCGTTTTCTTCCGCCTCTTCCTGCCGCAGTTGAAGCAGATCCAGCGTACCGTATTCCCCTCCCTGCAGCGCGAAGTACAGCGCGGCGGCCAGGCCCACCATGGTGGCCCAGCGGCCCAGCGTCACAGCGGGTAGAGATCCCGGCCCGGGTAATGGGCCAGCTCGCCCAACTCCTCCGCGATACGGAGCAGTTGATTGTACTTGGCAGTGCGATCGGTCCGGCTGGCGCTGCCGGTCTTGATCTGCCCTGCCCCGGTAGCCACAGCAAGATCTGCAATAAACGTGTCCTCGGTCTCGCCCGAGCGGTGCGAGATAACCACTCCATACGCACTTCCCTTGGCGAGTTCGATGCACTGCAGCGTCTCCGTAAGGGTGCCGATCTGGTTTACTTTCACCAGCACGGCGTTCCCCACCCCTTCCTCGATCCCCCGGCCCAACCGGTCCACGTTGGTGACGAACAGATCGTCGCCCACCAGTTGTACGCGGTCGTGAAGCCGCTCGGTCAGCAGCGTCCACCCGGCCCAGTCATTCTCCGCCAAACCATCCTCGATCGAGACGATGGGATAGCGGTCTACCCAGCCGGCGTACAGGTCTACCATCTGTTCGGCGGTCTTCCGGCTCTTGTCGCCCTTCTTGAAGACGTACTCGCCGTCCTGATAGAGCTCCGATGCCGCCACGTCGAGCGCAATGGCAACCTCTTTGCCCGGCTCGAACCCCGCGGCTTTGATAGCTTGCATGACCACGTCCAGCGCCGCTTCGTTCGATGGCAGCATCGGAGCAAACCCGCCCTCGTCCCCCACCGCTGTGGAGAGTCCCATCTTGCTCAGGACTTTCTTCAGAGCATGGAAGACCTCTACCCCAATTCTCAGCCCGTCGGGAAAGGTCTCCGCACCGATCGGCACGATCATGAACTCCTGCGCGTCGACGTTGTTGGACGCGTGGGCGCCGCCGTTCAGTATGTTCATCATCGGGACCGGCAGCACCCGCGCCATCGGACCGCCCAGGTAGCGGTAGAGCGGCAGTCCGCAGTCCTGCGCCGCGGCCCGGGCAACCGCGAGAGACACGCTCAAGATTGCGTTGGCGCCGAGCTTGCTCTTGTTCGGCGTGCCATCGGCATCCATCATCTCGGCGTCGACTTCGATCTGGTCGGCGGCAGCTCTTCCCTCGAGCCGCGGCCCCAGCACCTCATTCACGTTGCGCACCGCCTCGCTGACGCCTTTCCCGGCGTAGCGCTTGGCGTCACCATCGCGCAGTTCCACCGCTTCGTGCTCCCCGGTTGACGCGCCGCTCGGCACCGCCGCCCGACCCTGAGCGCCGCTCGAGAGGACCACATCAGTCTCGACAGTCGGGTTTCCCCGGCTATCCAGGATTTCGCGCGCGTGAACTTCGATAATGGTCGACATGTTGATCCGGAACGAGGGAACGATGGAATGCCTACGGCCTTACCTCCTGCGCGCCCAAGCTAGCCGAGTTGCCCGAAGGTCGTCAACCGAAGTGATTGAAACCCTTGAGCTCGATCGGCCGGCGCGACAACAGAAAGATCACACCGCTGCCTTCTGCCGCCTTGCCGATGGGGGTGAGAGGTATACCGCACTCGCTGACGAATCCATCGGCTTCGGCAAAGCCGTCAGGAAGCGCCACCAGCAGCTCGTAGTCCTCACCCCCCTCGGCGGCGAACTGCTGCACCCGAATGCCGAGTCGCTTCGCCTCCTCCTCCGCTTCGGGGGTGACTGGAACCGAATCGAGATCTATCTCCACAGCCATTTGCGACGCCGCCGCGAGATGTCCAACATCGCCCGCAAGACCGTCACTGAGATCGATCATGGCCCGCGCGCCATGCCGGGCCAGCCAACGGCCCGCCTGGAGGCGCGGCTCGGGATGAGCAAACCGTGCTCGCGCTCCGGGCAGCGGCTCCCTGCCAAGCAGCCACGCCTCCAGGGCGGCGCGAGCTCCGCCGAGAGCTCCTGTGACCCAAAGCCGATCTCCGGGCTGCGCGCCTCCCCGGGTCACCGGCGCGCGCGTGCGTCCGACCACGGTGACGGCGACGCTCCATCCGGGGCCTGACGCGAGGTCGCCGCCCAGCACCTTCGAGCCCGCCGCGCCTGCAGCACCACTCACTCCGGCCATGAGCTGGAGCAGCTCGGGCTCCGAGGCGTTTGCCGGAACGGTAACTGCACACAGGAGACCGATAGCCTCGGCGCCCTCCGCCGCCAGGTCGGATAGTGCCGAAGCCGCTGCCCGCCACCCCGTTTCTTCCAGGCTGATCCACTCACGGCGGAAGTGCACTCCCTCGACGCTGACATCGGTGCTGACTGCGACAAACTCATCGCCTTCGGGGAACAACCCACAGTCATCTCCCAGCCCGTTCCCCTGAGGTCCCAGCAAACGGATGATCTTCCGGATTCTGTCGAACTCGGGACCGGGACCGAGCGCCAGACCCGGCCCCGGCAGAGGAACGCTACCCGTCACGGCCGAATGTCGCTCAACCGAAAACGAACCAATCCCCGGTCGGTGGCCACCCACAGGTGATCGCGGTCCACGCCCAGGTCATTGATGGCACCGGGGAGGTCACCGTCACGCAGAGTGCGGAGCGGCGGGGCACTCAGGCGCGCATAGCCTAACCCTCGATCGCCCGCCAGCCAGAAGCCCGCCCCATCGAGTGCAAAGCGGCGGAGGCGTCCCAACAATGCAGAAAGGTTAGGCCCAAGAGCCCACCGACGAGTCCTGGGATCGCGCCACAGAAAGCTGTCCCGCGTGAGCGCCACCAGAGTGTCGCCGACCATGGCCAGATCGATCACCGGAGTCTGGAGGCTGGGCGACGAGAGCCCCTCGGGTCGTACCAAATCCGCAAGACCGGGCAGGGCGAGACGTATTCCGGAAGGAGTTCCCACCCAGGTCGAATCTCCAGCAGGATATACCGCATACGCGGCATCGTTGTACGCGGGAGCGATTCGGTCGACCTCGAGAGAATCGCTGATGCGCGCGACTCCACGCTCGGTGCCGACAGTTATGCGGCCGGCGCGCGAGACGATCGAGTACGCTCGATTATCCGGAAGACCACGACCCTCGTCTATCATCTGTACCCGGCCCCCGGCAGGATTGACTCGTGCTACGCCCTGATTGGTTGCCGCCCAGATCGACTTGCCCTGCCCAGCGAGATCCCGGATCTGATCAAACGGTGTTCCAACTGCCGACGGGCCTTGAAGGGAGCGGAACTCGGTTAGATCGGTTCCGACGAAAGTGAGGGCAGCATCGGCAAGTGGGGTCCGGTTCGTGCCGGCCCAAACACCACCCGGCCAGCTGAAGACCGCGCCGACCTGATCCGCCGGCAAGCCAAAGTCGAGCCGGTGGGGAATAGCCGCGCCATCGTCGGCATACAATGCACCAATCCCCGAGGTACCGAGATACCAACCACGATTGTCGAAGGCCCGGGCGGCGGCGGTGTATCGCACGCTCCTCAGCCGGTTGTCGGTGAGCACCGCGGCCGCGTTGGCCTGGAGGGCCGGGTTGCTGCGAAGGGCCTGGTCGACGGTGGCGGGAGCAAGTGGACGCGTCGGGCCGGAAGACGGCACTGGCACCGCGCCACCGCGGGGAAGCAGAAGCCACTCCCGACGAGTACGGAAATAGAGTCCGGCTCCGGGATTGTCCTGGTCGAATGCAAAGCCCACGACCCCGTCGGGGATGAGGCCCTGATCCCAGAGCTGGATGTCAGGCTGGTAGTGGGTCCAACCGTTCTGCCGGGCGAGCCAAAGCGAGTTGTCGAGCGGATCGGCCAAACCGGAAATTACCCGCGCCAGAAGTGACGGCTCGGGCGGGTCGAACGATCCCTCCCAGCGGCGGAACTGGGGATTCCAGATCAGCACCGCCGATGGCGAAACGATGTAAACCCGCTCGGAGGATGCCGCGAGGGCGGTGATCCGGCTGAAGTCGCCGATTACGGTGCGCTCGTCCGGGCGCCAGTCGCGAGTGGTTGTCTGAGCCGAAGCCGGAGCAGCAACGCAGAGTGCTGTCAGCAAAACGAAAGTTTGGCGCATGGGAAAGAATCTAAATCACGAGGTCCGCGGCTGCGGCAGCTCCACCAGAATCGGTGGTCGCGCGGTGGTTCCCGCGGTGTGCAGTACCTCCCACTCGCGCCAGAGGTCCGGCAGAGCGTGCACCACGTCCATGGGGCGAAGACTCCGCGCGGTATGACGCCGTGCAGCCAGGTCAGCGGCCCTCCCCAGAATTTGAGCACCCAGTGCGCCCGCGATCTCGGCGTCCAGACCACCGGCGAGGTGGGTGCCGACCAGGCCGCTCAGCACATCGCCGCTGCCACCGGTTGCCAGCCCGGGATTGCCGGCAACGACGGTCAGGAGCTGTCGCCCGGCGGACGCGATCACACTGGGAACGCCCTTCAGCAAGATGGTGGCTCCGGTCTCCTGGGCGGCCGCGGACGCGGCGGCCCAGGGATCCAGCTCACGGGTAGATGCGAGCGCGGGAAACAGAGTGCGGAACTCGCCCGGGTGCGGGGTGAGGACCAGCGGGCGGCCAGCGGCAAGCGCGGCCAGGGCGTCGACAGCACCGCCGAACGCAACAAGGGCGTCGGCATCGAGCACCGCTGTCTTCGCCCTCTCTATCAAAGCGGTAATGAAGGCCCGCCTACCGGCGTCACGCCCAAGCCCGGGGCCGATGACAACTGTGTCCGCCTGGGCGACGAGCTCGAGCAGGGCGGCGGAAGGCGACTGATCGAAACTTTGCGCCACCGTTTGCAGATCCGGCTCTGCCTGGACTAGCGCCGCCACAGTGTCGCTCGGAGCAACGGCGTGGACCAAGCCGGCTCCCGCGGCGAAGGCTGCCCGTGCCGCCAATCGCAGAGCACCGCTCATCCCGGCAGCGCCACCCACGATCACAACCCGGCCCCGGTTCCCCTTGTGGTCCCGGGCGCGCAGCCGGGGTATCCACCCGGCTGCCTGGAAGTCGCTTACCACCAGGGGCCAACTCGGATCGGGAGGTGGATGCCCGATATCGACTACGGTGAGATCCCCCATCTCATCTCGGGCCAGAAGGTGGCCCCGGCGAAATCCCCCAAACGTTACGGTGAGGTCGGCACGCGTAACTCCGTGCACGATACCGGTGAGGAGATCGACGCCGGTGGGGCCGTCAATGGCGACAACTGGGGTCCCGAGGTCATGTATACGGCCGAGAAGAGCCGCCATGTCAGGGCGAGGTGCGCCGACGGCCCCAGTGCCCATCAGGGCGTCGACCGCGAGCCCGACGGTGGGCCACGGTCCGTCGGCTGCGACGTCTCGTACGCCCTCGGCGCGGGCGAGCATCGCCATGTGCTCTCGCAACTCCGATCCAGCTCCGGCGGAAGCCACCCACACGGGAACCGCGCTCCGGTGCAGCGCCCGCGCGATCACCCACCCATCCCCCCCGTTGTTGCCGGGCCCAGCGGCAACGAGCACCCCTGACCGCAGCAAGTGGGCATAGCGGTTCGCCACGACGAAGGCTGCCGCCCGTCCCGCGCTCTCCATAAGTGTGGCGAGCTCGATGCCGGCACCGGCCGCGCGGTGGTCCCAGCTATCGGATTGCTCGGGAGTGAGAACGGGAATCATTGGGAGCTATTAGCGGTTAGCTGTTGGCTGCGTCGAGGCTCGTGCCCGAACTCAGCTTCCCATCGCAGTCCTTCAAGGCGGATTAGCCCATAGCTAATGGCTGATAGCCTACTTATAGCTCTGTCCTATCGCTCTTCCGAAGCTGATCTCGCCATTGTCGATGCGCAGGTTAAACCCGCAGTCGGGGTTGGTGCAGACCCAGGCTTTATAGGTGATGGGAGCGCCTTCGCGGCCGTAGTCGGACAGGGGAATCAAGGTTCCCTGGGAGCATTTCTGGCAGCCCGGCCATTCCTTGGTATCCATGCTACCTCCGGGTGCGGTTCGAGGGCTAGGAGCCGCCCAGCCCCTGCCATTGGTAGGAGTCGCCGAATGCATCGGCGAACTGGAACACCGCCTCGAAATCGGACTCGGTGTCGCTCGGCTGAGTAACCAGAAGGCCGACCTCGACGAGAGTGAAGACAATGCGGCCGATATCCTCGGTGCGGCATATTCCCCAGTGGGCAAGAACGACCGGTGCCAACAACCCGAATTCCTTATGGGCAAAGTCGCGGCAGGCCCAGGCCAGCTCCGCCCCGCTCACGTGCCGGCGGGCGTCCAGGCGGGATTGTAGAAACTCGATGGTTCCCAGCACGAACAGATAGCCGCGCTCGTGATACTTGCCACCGCGCGCGCGAATACGGGCCATGATTTCGTCGGCGAACTGAAGCTGATTCACCGGCGCACCTCGCTAAAACTGTCTACAGCCATTCACGCACTCCGCCGGACCCTGCTGGGGACCCGTATCGATTGGTAAAGTGGAAAGGCGGAAGTAAGGTCCTCGACCTCTGCTTTGACGCCGGAAAGAGTTCCCTCGTCCGGATGGGTGAGTGCTCGGTCGATGAGCTCGGCGATGCGCACCATCTCGGCCACACCCATGCCCCGGGTCGTAACCGCCGGCGTGCCCAGCCGGATTCCGCTGGTAACGAAGGCCGACTGCGGATCGTCGGGAACCGTGTTCTTGTTTACCGTAATGCCGGCATGGCCTAGCAGCTTCTCCGCCGCCTTGCCGGTTAGATTTTTGGGCCGAAGATCCACCAGCATCAGGTGCGAATCGGTTCCGCCCGACACGATGGCAAAGCCGCGCTCCATGAGCGCATTCGCCAGTGCCTTGGCGTTCTCCACAACGTGCCGTGCGTGAGCTCTGAAATCATCGGTCAGCGCCTCGCCGAATGCCACCGCCTTGGCGGCGATTACATGCTCCAGTGGGCCGCCCTGAGTTCCCGGAAACACCGATTTGTCGATCGCCTTGGCGTGCTCTATGGTACTGAGAATGAGCCCCGCGCGCGGACCGCGTAAGGTCTTGTGTGTGGTGCTGGTGACCACTTGGGCGTGCGGCACTGGGGAGGGATAAACACCTCCGGCGACCAACCCGGCGAAATGCGCCATGTCCACCAGCAGAAACGCGCCCACCTCATCCGCAATCGATCGGAACGCGGCAAAGTCGATAATGCGTGCGTAAGCGCTGCCGCCCGCAATGATCAGTCGGGGGCGCTCCTGGCGGGCCTGGTCTCGCACCATATCGTAATCGATGAGACCGTTGGCCGGGTTCACCCCATAATGCACCGCACGCCAGATCGTCCCGCTGTGGTTGACGGCGGCACCGTGCGACAAGTGCCCACCGTGTGGGAGCGACATCCCCATCAGGAGCTCACCCGGCCGTATCAGCGCCATGAAAGCGGCAAAGTTGGCCTGGGCTCCCGAATGCGGCTGCACGTTAGCGTGCTGCGCACCGAAGAGCTGCTTCAAACGGTCGATAGCAAGCTGCTCAACCTCGTCGACTACTTCGCATCCGCCGTAGTAGCGCTTACCCGGCAGACCCTCCGCATACTTGTTCGTCAGTGGGGTGCCCATCGCATCTATTACGGCACGGCTGGCGAAGTTCTCGCTGGCGATGAGCTCGAGCCCCTGCTGCTGACGCTGCAGCTCGGCGTCTATCAGACGCGCGACCGTGGGATCTGCTTGACGGAGTGATGCGTTGTGATCGAGCGTCATTCGCGGTCCAGTTCGATCCTCTCTACTCGGCAACTGTGGCGGCCACCAACAAACTCCGCCCCCAGCCAGGTCTTCAAGATCTCGACTCCCTGGTCCTCGCTCACGAAGCGGGCGGGAAGGATGAGTATGTTCGCATCATTGTGCTGGCGCGCCAGCTGTGCGATCTCGGGCGACCAGGCCAGTGCGGCGCGCACGCCTGGGTGGCGATTAGCCGCGTACGACATTCCCAGCCCGGTGCCGCACAGCAGAACTCCACGATTAGCGGCGTGCTGCTCCACCTGCGACGCCACCCGGTGCGCGTAATCCGGGTAGTCGGTGGATTCGGGACTATCGGTGCCGAGGTCCAGCGGCTGGTACCCGAGCGTCCGCAACTCCGCAACCAGGCGCTCCTTCAGCTGGAAGCCGGCGTGGTCCGATCCAATGGGAATGACTTCGGCCATTGGATTTAAGGTAAGAGATGGCGGGGTAGCTGGAAAGGCGGTAAGCGGGCAGCGGGCAGCGAGGCAGTGCGTTGTTACTCTAAGCGCGGCGCCTTAAACTATCATCGCTTAGCTTCTTTTCGACCCTCCAGCCACAGTCCTGGCACGTTTCTTTACCGTCCCGCTGCCCGCTGCCCCGCCTACTTCCCCATCCACATCCGATCCAGCCCTGCCACAGCAGCAACCCGCTGCTCTGCGAGCCGGTCAGCCGCCCGGTAGGTCGGTATCCTCTCCCGCTGGGAAATCTCGAAGATGCGCAGCAGAGTATCGTAGATCTCGCCCGCCTTCTTCTTGGCCCGTTCGACAGGCCACCGATGGAGCTCACCATATACGTTGATGACTCCCCCACCGTTGATCACGTAGTCGGGAGCATACAGGATCCGCCGTTTCTCCAGCTCGTCGCCGTGGCGGTCCTCTGCGAGCTGGTTATTGGCTCCTCCGGCGATGATCTGCACTTTCAGCCGGGGCAGGGTGTCATCGTTGATCGTAGCACCCAGGGCGCAAGGCGCGTAGATATCGGTCTCCTGGTCGTAGATGGCGTTTGGCGGCACCGACTGGGCACCAAACTCCTCCGCCGCGCGCTTCACCTTTTCCGCATCGATGTCAGTAACGATTATCCGGGCGCCCTCCGCGTGCAGGTGCTGCATCAGATAGTAGGCCACCTTGCCGGCCCCCTGCACCGCTACCGCCTTGCCGGCCAGGCTATCGCTGCCCCACCGGACTCTCGCCGCCGCCTTCATGCCGAAGTACACCCCGTACGCCGTTACCGGCGATGGATCGCCCGAAAGGCCGAGCAGCCCGGCGACGTGGTCGGTCTCGAGCTTGATGTACTCCATGTCAGCGGGGCTTGTGCCGATGTCTTCAGCCGTGATGTAGCGGCCGCCCAACGTCTCGATGAAGCGGCCGTGCGCGCGGAACAGCGCTTCCCGGTCCGCTCGCTTGTTGTCGCCGATGATGACCGACTTGCCTCCACCAAGGTTGATGCCCGCCACCGCCGACTTATAGGTCATTCCGCGGGCGAGCCTCAATGCGTCGGTTATTGCCTCGTCCGTGCTCGCGTATTGCCAGAAACGGGTGCCGCCGAGCGCTGGCCCGAGCGTGGTGTCATGAATCGCGATGATGCCGAAGTAGCCGCACGACGGATCGTGGGAGAGCAGCACCTGCTCGTGGCCCATCGACTTCATGACCGCGAACGTATCCACTGAAGAGACCGCCGGTCCGGATTTGCTCAAGGTTGGCATCCTGAGAAGCGCAGCGACGAAGGACCGGCCGGGACACGAGTCGATCCTTCGCTGCGTTCAGGATGACATGCAGGTGCGCGGCTCATGACTTGCCGTACTGATAAAATCCTTTTCCGCTCTTCTTTCCCAGGTGTCCGGCGGCCACCATTTTCCGCAGCAGCGGCGCAGCCCGATATTTGTCTTCACCCAATCCCTTCTGCAGCACATCGAGAATCGCCAGGCAAACATCGAGCCCGATGAAGTCGGCCAGGGCCAGCGGCCCCATTGGATGGGCCATGCCGAGTTTCATCACGGTATCGATGGAGTCAGGGGTGGCCACCCCTTCCATAACGCAGAAGATTGCCTCGTTTATCATCGGCATGAGGACCCGGTTGGAAACGAAGCCGGGGTAGTCGTTCACTTCTACCGGTGTCTTGCCGAGAGCTCGCGCCGCTTGCATTACCGTCGAAGTAGTCTCATCGCTCGTCGCGTGCCCCCGGATGACTTCCACCAGTTGCATCACCGGCACCGGGTTCATGAAGTGCATTCCGATAACCTGCTCCGGTCGCCGGGTACGAGCCGCAATCTCGGTGATGGAGATCGAGCTGGTATTGGTGGCGAGTATTGCTGCCGGAGCTGAGGCCCGGTCGAGCTGCTCGAAGATGGAGAACTTTACTGCCGGATTTTCACTGGCGGCTTCGACGACCAGCTCGGCACTCGCTACCGCGTCGAACGTGGTGCCGGTGGTAATGCGACCGAGTATCTCGGCTGATGCTTCGGCCGGAAGAGTGCCCTTCTTTACCTGCCGCTCGAGGTTGTTTCGAATGGTTGAGGTGGCCTTGTCCAGAGCGGCCGGCGCGCTATCGATAAGGGCCACGTCCCAGCCGTGCTGGGCAAACACGTGGGCTATTCCATTGCCCATGGTTCCGGCGCCCACCACCGCCGCCCGAGTCACAACGGCTCTTTTTCGGCCCAGCGGGCCGTAGCGACGATGGCTACCGTTAGTGCCAGGGTGGCGGCCAGGCCCCCTTCCGGCCCGAAGGTTCCGCCCGTGAGCCATGCTGGATTGCCCGCGGTGTAATCCAGCATGGGAATCTCGAAGGGAACGCCACTCACCGGAGTATCGAGGCAGGCCAGCAGCGAGTTCCAGCCGAGGTGGGCGCCGAATGCGGTCCAGATTCCCCCAGGTGCATAGAAGGTGAGCCCGAGGAAGATGCCCGCCAGCGCGATGTTGCCCAGGCCCAGCGGCGTCGCGTTGGGATTCGTGACATGCGCGAGCGCGAACAGGAGCGAGATCGCTACCACAGCGGACCCGCGGCCGAATGCGCCTGCCAGCAGCACGAGCGGCACGCCACGGAAGAGGAGCTCTTCCGCGAGCGCGGCCGGGGCGAGCACTGCGACGGTCTTCAACGACTGCGTCAGGTAATCGCCCAGGGTGCCCGCGTCGCTCACCCACCCCGCCTGCCCCACCATCACGCTGATAAGAAGAGCCAGTCCCGCGGTAAGTGCCCCCGCGAGCAGGCCGAACGCGAGTCCTCGTGGGGCCGCCTGGCCAGTGGCATAGCGAAGATGGCGGCGGGTCAGACCGAGGATCCGGGCTCCGATGAGCCAGGTGAAAAACGCCGTGCTGGCCAGAGTCACAACGGCCTGGAGCAACATCGAGCCGGGGCCCAGAGCTGTGAGCCAGTCCGCAGCGGCAGCCGTCGAGCCGGTGATGAGGACGCCCCCGCCGAGCCCCGCCAGACCGGCAGTCATGAACGTGAGCACGAGAAAGGCGACCGACCATCCGATCGCCTTACCTGGTGATACCCCGCCGGGTACGAAACGCGTAGAGGTCAAAGCAGCGAACGAATCTTCGGACCTGCCGCCAGGATCAGCGCAGCGGCAAGCCCCACCTTGAGCAGATCACCGGTGAGAAAAGGAATCAGACCGACGCGCAGGGCGAGTGAAGTGTCGCCGCCGAGGATCGCCAGCTGGGCCACTCCGCCGATGTGGATGATCGCCATAGCCAGGGCGCAGACCAGGAGAACCCGGAGCACCCCACTTGCCTTAATTGCACCAGCGGCCAGAACCGGACTGACGAGCGCGCCGGTGAACCCGGCCGCCACGGGAAAGGCCAGCAGATACCCTCCGGTGGGGCCCATCAGACGCAGCATGCCGGAGCCACCGCCGGCAAAGACCGGCAGGCCCAGTAGGCCGAGGGCAATGTAGAGCAACAGGGCCCCGAGTCCGGCAGGGCCCCCCAGCAATCCTCCCACCGCCAGGACGGCGAGGGGCTGGAGCGTGATCGGCACCGGACTGAATGCAACCGGTACGATGACCTGGGCCGACAGCGCCACAATCAAAGCGCCGATGCCGATGGCCAGGCCCCGCCGCAGGATCGTAGGACGAGTGGACGCCAGGGAGGTAGAGGTTACTTCACGATTCATGACATCCGCTCCACGCTGAGGGCAACAGCATTCCCGCCGCCGAGGCAGAGGGTGGCGAGACCCGTGCTGGCACCCCGGTCCTGCAGGGCGTACAGCAGGGTGGTGAGCACCCTGGCCCCGCTGGCACCGATGGGGTGGCCCAGCGCCACAGCGCCACCGTGGACGTTCACCCGCTCCCAGTCCCAGCCGAGCTCACGACCATCGGCCAGGGCCTGAACGGCAAAAGCCTCGTTGGCCTCGATCAGATCGTAATCGCCGATCCGCGTGCCGGCCTTTTCCATCAGAGCTCGTACCGCGATGACCGGAGCGAAGAACAGGTCGCGCGGCTCGCCGCCGCCAGTGGCATAAGCGGTGATCCGCGCCAGGGGTTCAAGACCGTTGGCCTTGGCAAAGGCGAGCGAGGTCACCACCAGGGCGCTGGAGCCGTCGTTCAGCCCGGGCGCATTGCCGGCAGTCACCGACCCTCCGTCCTTCCGGAATGCGGGTTTGAGCTTGCCCAGCGTGTCGGCGGTGGTGTCCCGGCGCGGTGCCTCATCAGCGGCCATGGTAGTCGGACCACTCTTGCCCGCCACTTGCACCGGCAGAATCTCGGCCTTGAATTTTCCGGAGTCCGTGGCGGCGAGGGCCTTCCGATGGCTGTGGTACGAGTAGGCATCCTGGTCGGCGCGGGTGACGCCTGCCTTGTCGGCAGTATACTCGGCGTACTCTCCCATGTGACAGCAACCGAACGAGTCCCAGAGGCCGTCGTGTATCATGCCGTCCACCATCGTCTGGTTTCCGGCTTTGATCCCGCCCCGCATACCGTACACGTAATGCGGCGCGCTCGACATCGACTCCTGGCCCCCGGCAATAATGCAGTCCGCATCGCCCGCCTTGATGGCCTGCGAGGCGAGCATGACCGCCTTCAGCCCTGAGCCGCACACCTTATTGATCGTGAGGGCGGGAATCGACGCGGGAAGTCCGGCATGGATGAGTGCTTGCCGTGCGGGAGCCTGTCCGGTGCCTCCCTGAACCACCTGGCCCATGATGACTTCTTCAACAGCACTGGGATCGACCCCGGCCCGTGAAACCGCCTCCCGGAGGACCATGGCACCGAGCTGCGGCGCAGTGAAAGAAGAGAGTCCGCCGAGATAGCGTCCGATGGGGGTGCGGACGGCGGAGAGGATGACGGGGGTCGTACTATCACTCACGTGGCACTGGTCCGGTTCAGGTTTTTCCTGGCGGCAAATTACCAGCAAAACTCAGGTTTGTCACCTTGAAGCCAAGCATTTTTCACCGTTTACTAGGAGCCTGGAGCGGCGGCGAGGGGACCTCGTCGAACGACTGCGTTCTTTTTGTCGGGAGACGAGGCCCCTCGCTGCCGCAACAACAACGGAGCCGGGCAATGAGTTCCGGTGCTTGGCGCGAGCCCTGTGGTCTGCTCCGTCACAAAAGAACGCAGTGCCTTCGCAAAACCCACAGGTCTCGCTGAGGAAGCTCCGCAACCATGCGGTAGAAACAGCAAGGTGGGGGACGACTACGGCACTATACTGCGACTCCTGACCTCCTGACCTAGCCGTTCCACGAACGCGTCCACGCTCATCACCTCCTGCTTCTTCCCCGCCCCCCGTACCCGCAGCGCCAGACTGTCGGACTCCGCTTCCCTTTGCCCGATAACGGCCATGTAGGGCACCTTGTGCACTTCGCCTTCCCGGATCCGGTAGTTGAGGGTCTCGTTGCGAGCGTCTACATGCACACGGAATCCAGCTTGCTTGAGCCGGTCGGCCAGCTGCCCTGAGGCCTCGGCCTGCGCGTCCGAAATCGGAATCACCCGCACCTGTTCGGGTGCGAGCCACACCGGAAACGCCCCGGCAAAGTGCTCGATCAGATTCCCGGTGAACCGTTCAAGAGTGCCGTAAAGCGCCCGGTGGATCATTGCCGGACGATGGGGCTTGTTGTCGGGGCCGGTGTACTCGAGCTCTAAGCGATCCGGCAGATTGAAGTCCAACTGGATGGTGGGCCCCTGCCAGAGCCGGCCGATCGAGTCGCGGAACTTGATATCGATCTTGGGTCCGTAGAAGGCCCCGCCCCCAGCATCGATCCGGAACGGAATGTTCTTTCTTTCCAGCGCCCGCTGCAGCGTGACTTCCGCTCGATCCCACGTGGCCTCATCGCCCAGCCGCTCCGGCGGTCTGGTCGAGACTTCGAAGTCCAGTTCGAACCCAAAGGTCTGGCGCACCAACCGGTCGACCTGATCCAGGCAAAGAAAAATTTCGTCTTCCACCTGATCAGGCGTGCAGAATATGTGGGCATCGTCCATTGAAAGGCCCCGCACCCGCAGCAGCCCGTGCAGTACGCCGGAGCGCTCGTTCCGGTATACGTTAGCCACCTCGGAGAGCCGAACCGGCAGGTCCCTGTAGCTTCGCTGCTGGCCCTTGTAAATCAGCGCATGCATCGGGCAGTTCATGGGCTTTACCCGGTAACGTACGTCCTCAGCCTCCTCATGGCCTGCCGCCATCGCGGGGTATTGGTTGGCCTCATATAGAGGAAGGTGACCGGAGATCTTGAACAGCTCCTCGCGGGTAATGTTGGGGGTATATACCAGGTCATACCCACTTCGGAGGTTATCGTCCTCAACCGCGCGGGTCAGGAGCCACTTGACCATGGCACCCTTGGGATGCCAGAAGATCAAACCGGGGCCGACCACTTCCTGGATCGAGAATAGATCAAGCTGCTTGCCCAGTACCCGATGATCGCGTTTCCGAGCCTCCTCCAGCCGGTGAAGGTATGCATCCAAATCTTCCTTCTTGAACCAGGCCGTGCCGTAGATCCTCTGGAGCATCTGGCGCTTTTCGTCACCCCTCCAGTAGGCACCCGCGGCATGAAGCAGCTTGAAGTGCTTGAGCCGGCCGGTCCGCGGGATGTGCGGCCCCCGGCAGAGGTCCACGAACGGTCCATCGGTGTAGACCGTTATGGTTTCATGGTCGCCCAACTCGGCAATGCGCTCCAGCTTCAGCGGATCGTCGGCAAAACGGCGCCGGGCCTCGAGCCGGTCTACCACCTCCCGCACAAAGGGAAAGTCGCGGGCCGCCACTTCGGCCATTTTTGCTTCCAGCCGCTCCAGATCCTCCGGAGTGAACGGGCGATCTACCTGGAAGTCGTAGTAGAACCCATCTTCGATAGGGGGGCCGAAGCCGATCCCGGCGTTGGGAAACAGCTCACGCACCGCTGTGGCAAGGACATGGGCGGAGGAATGGCGCAGAAGCTCCAGAGCCTCCGAGTCCCGCTCTGTCAGAATGGCGAGCGACGCATCCGAGTCTATCGGGCGGTCCAGATCCCGGATCTCGCCATTCACCCTGGCCGCCAGCGCCGCACGTGCCAGGCCGGGTCCGATGCTCTCCGCAACCTGACGCGCCGTGCCGCCTCGGGGCACTTCCCGGTGACTCCCGTCCGGCAGCGTTAAACGCACGGTAGTCATCTGACCGATTCCTGGACCGTCGGAGGCACCACTGGGTGGGTCGTTGGCGCGAAATAGAAAAACAATCCGACCCCCGCAATGATCATCGCCGCCACGATAAGCCACCGGAGCAGCTCCGATCCGGTCAGTGATACGCGATCCTGCTCCATGGGACGGCCTGGCGTTGAAGAGCTTCAGCTTTCAGAACGGAAAAAGGTTAACTTAATCGGAGTGAGAAATCTCCTGTTAGAGGACTGTTCTTGAGACGACGCAAGCAGTTGAGCGGTGCTCAGATTTTTCTTTGGACCACCTTCGGCGTGGGCACCGGGCTAGTGGCCGGCTTTGTCTTGAGTGAGTGGGTGGGCGGGGTTAACCAGACCCGGGTCCGGCGAGTGGCCAAGAGTCTGGGCCACTCCTCGCCGGTTCACCACACCTCTGCTTCATCGGCCCGCGCCGTGGAGGGTGCGCTGACCGGCGAAGCTCGTCTTTCCGGATGCGCGCTGGAGGTGGTGCCGATAAGCCGTAACAGCGTCGAGCTCCGCGGCTGGGTGGGTGACCGTGGCGCACGCACCCTTGCCGCCCGCGTCGCCTGCGCCGTTCCCGGCGTGGACACCGTGGTCAACAGCATCCTGGTTCGCGGCGAAGACGACAGAATCAATCCGGGCGACGAGCGCGTTACTGACCAGAGCGCATGAGCGAACCGCTCGCCCCGCAATACAATCCATCTTCTATCGAGTCCGAGCTCTACCGCTGGTGGACTGAGCAGGGACTCTTCTCCCCCGACGCGCTCGCCCCCGGCTCGGGCGACCCCTACGTCATCCAGATGCCGCCGCCCAACGTCACGGCCGTGCTGCACATGGGCCATGGGCTCAACAACACCGTGCAGGACGTGCTGATCCGCTTCGAGCGTATGCGCGGCCGGCGGACGCTGTGGGTGCCCGGTACCGATCACGCCGGCATCGCCACCCAGAACGTGGTAGAGCGACTGCTGGCACAGGATGGCCTAACTCGCTTCGACCTCGGCCGCGACGCCTTCGTCGAGCGGGTGTGGGCCCACGTGAGAGAAACCGGCGCAGTTATTCTGGACCAGCTCAAGGCGATCGGCAGTTCAGCCGACTGGTCTCGAACTTACTTCACTCTGGATGAGGGGCTGTCTCGCGCCGTAAGGGAAACGTTCGTCCGGCTGTACGAGCAGGGACTGGTCTATCGGGGACATTACATCATCAACTGGTGTCCCCGGTGCCTCACCGCCCTCTCCAACGAGGAAGTGGATAAGGAGGAAGTCGACGGCCGCATCTGGCACCTGCGGTATCCATTGAGCGACGGCAGCGGATACGTCACCGTGGCCACCACCCGCCCGGAGACCATGTTGGGCGACACCGCCGTCGCTGTCCATCCATCCGACGAGCGATACCGGCGTTTGATCGGACGCGAGGTGATGCTGCCGGTGGTGAACCGCAGCGTTCCTGTCCTGGCGGACGACGCGGTGGATCCCGAATTTGGATCGGGCGCGGTGAAGGTCACCCCGGCGCACGACCCGTTGGATTTCGAGATCGGCCGGCGGCATTCCCTCCCGACGATCGATGTGATGACACCGGAGGCCCGCATCAGCCTGGCGGCCCCGGAGCGCTTCCAGGGGCTCGACCGGTACGAGGCTCGGCGCCGCGTGGTTGCCGAGTTCGAGAGCGCGGGTCTGCTCGAACGGATCGAGGACCACCGCCACGCGGTAGGTCACTGCTACCGCTGCGCCACCGCCATCGAGCCCCGGCTGTCGGACCAGTGGTTCGTGCGCATGGAGCCACTCGCCCGCCCGGCTTTGGCCGCCTACCGCAGCGGCACTATCCGGTTCGTGCCGGAGCGGCGGGGTGAAGACTACACCGCCTGGCTCGAAGGCATACGCGACTGGTGCATCTCACGGCAGCTGTGGTGGGGCCACCGTATTCCAGTGTGGTACTGCGATTCGTCGAGCTGTGGCATGATCAGCGTGAGTCGTACCGACCTCAGCGCCTGTCCCGGCTGCACCGGTCCGGTGCGCCAGGATGACGACGTGCTCGACACCTGGTTCTCCTCCTGGCTGGTGCCGTTCTCCAGCCTTGGCTGGCCGGATGAGAGCCGGGACCTCAGGACATATTACCCCGGGCATACCCTGGTCTCGTCTCCCGACATTCTGTTCTTCTGGGTAGCCCGGATGATAATGTCGGGACTCCACTTCATGGGTCAGCTTCCCTACACCCGGATCTATCTGCACGGCGTGGTGCGCGACACACAGCACCGGAAGATGTCAAAATCGCTGGGCAACGGGATCGACCCGCTGGAGGTAGTGGAGCGCTATGGCGCTGACGCGCTCCGCTATTCGCTGATCTCCGGCATGTCGGTGGGCACCGATGTCATTCTGGATCCCAGGGATCTCGAATCGACATTTGCCCCGGCCCGCAACTTTGCCAATAAGCTGTGGAACGCGGGACGCCTTATCCTGTCTAACCTCGATGGGCCCCCGCGACCGCTCGCTGGAACTCATACTGCCGCGGTGCGCCGGGGGGAGCTCGCCCTGGCCGACCGGTGGATAATCGCGCGCTGTGACGCCACTGTAGCCGAGGCAACCGAAGCCTACGAACGGTTCCGGCTCAACGAAGCCGCGGGCGCCGTTTATCGGTTCATCTGGAGCGATCTGGCAGACTGGTACATCGAGCAGGTCAAGCCCCGGCTATATGGCGAGCAGCCGGGCGGCGACATAGCCCGCGCGGTGGTAGCGCAGACATTCGATGTGGCTCTTCGCCTGCTGCACCCGGTGATGCCATTCATCACTGAAGCCCTTTGGCGCCGGTTTCCTGAACGGCCTGTGACGGTTTCGATCTCGGTTGCTCCCTGGCCCCGCCCCGATGCACGGGCCCGGGACCCGGAGGCGCTCCGGGATTTTGGACTGGTGCAAGAGCTGGTCGGCGCCATCCGCGGCATCCGCGCGGAATACAGCATTCCGCCCGGGCAGGTCATCCGCGCCGTTGTGACCACGAACGACCGGGTAGCCTCCGCGTCGCTGGAGCAGGAGCGAACCACCATCCTCCGCCTGGCCAAGCTCTCGGCGCTGACCGTGGGGGAGAATCGCGAGCGCGTGGGCGGCCACGCCGTGCTTTCCGATGGGAGCGCCGTCTTCGTGCCGCTGGGCGATACGATCGATATCGGGCGTGAGTGCGGCCGGCTCGGCACCGAGGTGGACCGGCTGACCCGCCTGGTGGAGTCGCAGGAAAACAAGCTCGGCAACGAACAGTTCGTCTCCCGGGCGCCGGGCGACGTGGTGGAGCGGGAGCGGCAGAAGTTGACCGCCTGGAAGGAACAGAGCGAGGTGCTGGCAAAGAAGCGGGAGTTGCTGGGATGCGGGGCAGCGGGGCAGCGGGGCAGCGGGGCTGTGGAATGAAGACAGTCCGGCGGATGGTTGGCAGTGCCCCGCGTCTTGCTGCCCTGCTGCCCATCTGCCCCGCTGCCCTGCTCGCCTGCGCCCGCATCGAGCCGCCACCCGGTGGCCCTCCCGATCCTGCCGCGCCCCGGCTGATCGCCACCCGTCCGGACTCCTTCCAGCGGCTTACCGCGTTCAGGGGTGAGGCCGAGTTCGAGTTCGACGAGGTAATCTCGGAAGGCGGCGCGCCTAATCGTGGTGAAGGTACCGGGGGCCTCGAGAAGCTGGTTATTCTCTCCCCCAGCCAGCGGGTGCCGGAGGTACGGTGGCGTCGTAACCGCATTACCGTCCGGCCCGGCGAAGGGTGGCGGCCCAACCGAGTGTATCGGGTGGAGCTCCTGCCCGGAGTGGCCGACCTCCGAAGCAACACCAGCGAGCAGGGTGCGGTCCTCACGTTCAGCACCGGAGCACCCCGGCCGCAAGCCACGCTCGACGGTGAGGTAATCGACTGGACCACCAGCCGGCCGGTTGCGGGAGCGCTGGTTATCGCATCGCTCCTCCCGGACAGCCTTCCCTATCGGGGAGTCGCCGACTCGAGTGGCCGCTTTTCCCTGGGACCACTGCCCCAGGGTGACTACCTCGTGAGCGGCGTGCTGGATCTGAACGGCGACCATCGCCAGGATCCTCGTGAGGCGTACGGCTCCGCTCGTATTGCCCGGGGGAGGACCAGGGTTGGTGAGCTTTGGGCATTCGTGCATGACACCACACCCGCCCGCATCCAGACTGTGACCGTGGACGATAGCGCAAAGGCCACGATAACGTTCTCTCAGAGGCTCGATCCCCGACAACGGCTTGGCACCAGGGACATCACACTCCGACTGCTGCCGGATTCGACTCCCGTACCGGTTTCTTCCATCTTGCCGCAGATGCTGGATGACAGCCTCAATCCCCGAAAGGCGCCGGCGCCAAGAGACTCAGCGGTGGCAGGCGACTCGCTGGCGCGTCCGGATAGCGGACGTATTGGACGGAGGCCCGCGCCGGGGCAACGCGGGCCCATTGCTGCCGGACCGAAGCCCTCCCGGCCACCCCTGTACGACCGCCTGGTATTACGAGTGCCGAAGCCATGGGCTCCCGGTTCCCGCCTGGCGCTCGAGGTGCGTGGCGTCCGAAACGTCACTGGTGTAGCCGGAACCGCTGTTGGCGTGGTAGCGGTACCCGAGGCGCGGAAGCCAGATTCGACCGACACCACCAGGACAAGATCTCCCGGTCAAGGAGCAAGAGGGCAGCAACCCGCGGACAGTCTAAGGCGTCCCGTCCCGGACACGCTCCGCGCTACGCCGCGGCGTCCTCCGATCAAACCGCGCACGAAGTGATCGACCCCAGGCGTCAACTTCCATCAGTGGACCGACTGATGCACCAGGCAGCGGTGCAGCAGCTCCTGGACATCGCCCCCCGCGGAGCCGTGGTAGCCGCAGTCCGCGAGTCATTGGATGCCGCCCGGACCCGGCGGGCCGGCCCCCCCGATGATTGGGAAGAAGACATTCGAGACCGCCTGGCTAGGCGTACCGCCGCTGAGCTGCGGCCAGTGCTCAACGCTACCGGCGTGATACTGCACACCAACCTGGGCCGCGCACCTCTGGCCGACGCCGCCATCCGGGCGGTGCTGGCAGTGGCGGGCGGGTACAGCAACCTCGAGTTCGACCTCTCCTCCGGGAGCCGGGGCAGCCGCACCGACCACTGCCGCTCGCTGCTGCGGCTGGTGACCGGTGCGGAAGACGGACTGGTGGTGAACAACGCCGCCGGCGCGCTGTTGATGGTTCTTAACGCACTCGCTGATGGTCGTGAGGTTCTGATCTCCCGTGGCGAGCTGATCGAAATAGGCGGGTCATTTCGTATTCCGGACATCATCCAGAGGAGCGGGGCTCGCCTGCGCGAAGTGGGCACCACCAACCGCACGCATCTCCAGGACTACGAGCGTGCACTAGATGGTGGGGTAGCGGCGATTCTGACCGTACACCGATCCAACTTCGAGCAGCGCGGCTTCGTCGCTTCACCTGAGCCGGAGAAGCTGGCGGAGCTGGCCACACGTGCCGGGATTCCATACCTGTACGACATCGGCAGCGGTCTCATCGCCGATCTCTCGCGCTGGGGGTTGATCAGCGAGCCGCGCGTGGCTGACGCGCTCGCCGCCGGCGCCGGACTGGTGCTGTTCAGCGGAGACAAGCTGTTGGGAGGGCCCCAGGCGGGATGCGTGATCGGCGACCGGGCGCTGGTGGCCCGCTGCCGGGAAAACCCGATTGCTCGAGCGGTTCGGGCGGACAAGCTGACGCTGGCGGCACTGGCCGCAACCCTCAGCCTGTACCAGGATGACGATGCCGCGGTGCGATCGATCCCGGTGCTTACCATGTTGACGTTGAGCGCCGCCGATTTAGAGCGGCGCGCCGTTCGTCTTGCCTCGCTCTGTCCGGGCTCAGTTGACGCGAGCATCCTGGAGGGGGAGTCAGCGGTCGGGGGCGGCGCGTTCCCGGAAGGGGTCCTGCCTACTTCGCTGGTTGCCCTCAACGCCGGCCCGCTGGGACCCGATGGCTTGAGCCTCCGCCTCCGACACGGCCAGCCAGCGATCGTCACGAGGGTAGCCGGCAACCGAGTCCTGCTGGACCCGCGCACCCTTCCAGAGGAGAGCTTTACTGCTGTCGCCAACGCGATCGAGCAGGCACTCAGTTCGTGAGACCGGCAGCCGATTCACGCTCCGCTCGTGCTGTTTTCCTGGACCGTGACGGCACCATTATCGAGGACGTTTCATACCTGCGGGATCCGAACGAAGCCCGCCTCCTGCCCGGCGCTGCCGGTGCCATCAAGCGTCTGAAGGAGCATGGCTTCCGGGTGATAGTGGTGACAAACCAGTCCGGAATCGCGCGGGGACTGCTTTCGAGGAATGACTACCGTTTGACCGAGCGGCGGGTTGACGAACTGCTCGACGCAGAGGATGCTCGGATAGACGGCCACTATTTCTGTCCCCACCTGCCGGAGCTGACCGGCCCGTGCGACTGCCGCAAGCCCGGGGTGCTGCTGTTCCGTCAGGCGGCGGAACAGTTCGACATCGACCTCAACGCCAGCTGGTGGGTGGGTGACCGCATGCGCGACGTGCTTCCGGCTGAAGCATTCGGCGGCGCCGGAATTCTCCTGCTGACGGGCGCGGGTGAGCACGAGGCCAGGGACGAGCATGCGAGCAGGTTCGCGAAAGCCGGGGGCTTGGCTGAGGCAGTTGAGCTCATCTTACGGGAGGTCAGGAGTCAGGACTCGGGAGTCAGCCGACGGAGCCCACGCTCCTAGCTCCCGACTCCCGACTCCCATTACCTTCCCCCGCCATGACGATGCGGATTGCCGTGGCCATTTCCGGTCGCGGCAGCAACCTGGAGGCGCTTCTTCGGGCCTTGGGGCCGGGAGCACCCGCCGCCATAGTTCTGGTAGTGAGCGATCGAGCTGAGGCGCCCGGGCTGACGCATGCCCGAGCGCGCGGCATTTCTCTGAGGGTGTTTTCCCAGCCGGCACATGAAGCTGAGTGGCTGAAATCTCTTGACGAACATGAAATCGACTTGCTGGTGCTGGCGGGCTACCTGAGGCTGGTCCCCGCCCCGGTGGTGGCGGCCTATCGCGGTCGCATCATCAACACGCACCCTTCCCTGCTACCCGCCTTTGGGGGAAAAGGGATGTACGGCCGCCGGGTCCACCAGGCCGTGCTCGCAAGTGGAGCCAGCGAGACCGGAGTGACGATTCACCTGGTGGATGAAGTCTATGATCGGGGAGCTGTTCTGGCCCAATCACGAGTCGCCGTGCTGCCCGACGACACGCCCGAGCGGCTAGCGGCCCGAGTGCTCGAAGCCGAGCACCGCCTGCTCCCCGCCGCTGTGCTCGCGGCCGCGGCCGCGGGTCACCCTGTCCGGATGACAGAGTCAGGAGTCAGGAATCAGGAGACACCACCCCCGACTCCAGGCTCCCAGCTCCCGACTCGGAGAACCTCGTGACGATGCCATGCCCCGGGCGCTGATCTCCGTCAGCGACAAGCGCGGAGTGGTGGAGTTTTCCCAGGCTCTTGTCGAGCTCGGTTGGGACATCGTATCGACCGGTGGCACAGCGGCAACTCTGCGCGCGGCAAACGTACCGGTGCTGGAAGTAGAAAAGGTGACTGCATTCCCCGAGTTGCTCGATGGCAGGGTCAAGACCCTCCATCCTGCCGTTCATGCAGCTCTGCTGGCTCGGCGGAGCCTGCCGGCGCATATGTCAGCCCTGCGCCAGCACGGGATCGTGCCGGTGGACCTGGTGGCAGTCAACCTCTACCCCTTCCAGGCGACTATCGCGCAGGGAGGCGCGTCCCTGGAAGATGCGCTGGAGAACATTGACGTCGGTGGTCCCTCGATGCTCCGGTCCGCCGCCAAGAACCACGAGTCAGTCCTGCCGGTGGTAGATCCCACCGACTATCCAGCTGTGCTGGACTTGTTGCGAAAGGGCGGCCTCACGCCCGAGATCCGGCGGGAGTTTGCAGCCAAGGTGTTTACCCACACCTCCGACTACGACGCCGCGGTTGCGGCCTACCTCACGCCCAGCGAGGAGGGTCTGCCGCGGCGACTCGGGCTGGCAATGGAGCGAGTGCAGCCGCTCCGATACGGTGAGAACCCGCAGCAACGCGCATCGCTCTATGTCACCGAGGAGCCCCGTGGGATGAGGGACCTGACCCAGCAACAGGGCAAGGAGCTCTCGTTCAACAACCTGCTCGACGTCGATGCCGGTATGTGGGCGGTGGCATGCTGGAGCAACCGCCCGGCCTGCGCCATCATCAAGCACACTACCCCGTGCGGTGTGGCGGTGGCCTCCTCAGCGGCTGAAGCGTTCCGGAGAGCGCGCTCCACCGACCCCGTGTCCGCCTTCGGGTCGGTGGTGGCGTTCAACACCGTCGTGGACATGGCTACGGCTGCGGCGATGAGCGATCTGTTCGTGGAAGTCGTGGTTGCCCCTTCCTTCCATGCTGAGGCTCTCTCCATCTTCGCGGCCAAGAAGCAGCTGCGAGTAGTCGAGCTGCCGGTAAGTAAGGGAGCGGGAACGTTGGACTACAAGCGCGTACGGGGGGGCTTTCTGGTTCAGGATCAGTTTCAGTTCGACCTATCGGAACAGGGGTGGACGGTCGCGACCAGGCGCCAGCCCACGGCAGGTGAGTGGAACGACCTGCGGTTTGCCTGGGCAGCGGTGGCCGCTACCAAGTCGAATGCTATCGTGCTGGCACGGGACGAGACGGCAATCGGAATCGGCGCCGGACAGATGAGCCGGGTGGACAGCGTGTTCTTAGCGGTGCACAAGGCTCGTCAGCAGGGTCACGATCCCGCGGGCAGTGTGCTTGCATCGGATGCGTTTTTCCCCTTTGCCGACGGGGTGGAGCACGCCGCCTCTGCCGGCGTCACCGCCATGATTCAACCGGGCGGCTCCGTCCGCGATGCCGAAGTTGTAGAGGCCGCCAACCAAAAGGACGTCTCGATGGTCATGACCGGCAAGCGCCAGTTCCGGCATTAAAGGATCGAGGAGGCAAGGTCAAAGTGAGAGGTGAGAGTGAGAGGCGAGAGCGACGAATTGATTAGTCAGCCGGGGAAGCCGCCGTATCTTTACGCGCTCGTTACGGCCCTGCTGGTATTCGCAATCTACCTTGCGACGCTGGCGCCTACTACGGCGTTCTGGGACACCTCCGAGTACATCGCGGCGGCCAGGGTCCTGGGAATCCCCCATCCGCCCGGCAACCCCCTCTTCGTCATTCTGGCCCACGTCTTCGGGCTGATTCCACTTGCGGCGTCGTATGCGGTTCGAATCAACCTCTTCGCCGCGGTAACCAGTGCCGCTGCTGCGGGGCTCTGGTTCCTCGTGGCTGAGCGGTGGCTCCGCGGCATCGTCCCGCATCGATGGGCCAGGTACGCAGCCGCATTCGCCGGCATACTCGTGGGCGCCACGTCGTGGACGGTCTGGAATCAGTCCACCGTCAATGAAAAGGTGTACACGCTCTCGCTCCTGTCGATTGCGGTGGTGATGTGGCTGGTGGTCCGATGGGGAGATGACGAGCCTGGAACCCACCGAGACCGTTGGCTGGTGTTCATCGCATACGTGATGGCGCTGACCTCTACCAACCACCTGATGGGAGTGCTCGCCCTGCCTGCCCTGGCGGTTTATGTGCTCTGGACCGACTGGCGTACCGTGCTGCGGCCCTGGGCGGTGGTGACGTTCTGGGCCCTGCTGCTTGCGGTCAGCGGTAAATGGACCGACATGGTCCTCGGCGGCGGCATGCAGGTGCCGCTTATCGTGGTCACGCTGGGAGTCCTGGGATATGCCCTGTGGAAGTCACCCCGTGATCCGCTGGTCTACCTGGGTCTGACGGCAGTCATCGTGGGAATTTCCCTGAACTACCTTTGGCTCCCCCTGCGCGCGGGGCAGTATCCCCCCATCAACGAGGGCGAGCCGGTGGGCTTCTTAAGCCAGGCGCTTCAGGACGTCTTGAATCGGGTGCAGTACGGAAAACCGCCTTTGACCGAGCGCCAGGCGAGCTTCAGCGCTCAGCTCGCCAATTACTGGCAGTATCACTCGTGGCAGTTCGCCAAGGATTGGGGCGCGTTGGCCCGGGTTGCCACCGCGCTCTTTACTCTCCTGGGGCTGGGTGGGCTCTGGGCTCTGTGGAAGAGCGACCGGCGGGCCGGGGTTGCCGCGCTGGCTTTGCTGGGCACGCTCTCCGTGGGCTTGGTGTACTACATGAACTTCAAGTACGGGTTCTCCCAGTACCCCGGCGAAGAATCGCTGCCTCGTGAGGTTCGAGAACGCGACTACTTCTTCATAGGGTCGTTCGCGATATTCGGCGCGTTCGTGGCGCTTGGTTTGGGCGCGCTGATGCGGGCGATCGTGGAGTTCCTGGGCGACCGGGGTACTGCCTCGGGCCGGTGGGCGGCCGCCAGCCCGGTGCTGGCACTCGCGCTGATCCCGCTGTTCGGCAACCGCATTACCGCCAGCCGTGCCGATGAAACGCTGGCGCGGGATTTTGCCCACGACATCCTGCAGTCGGTGGAGCCCTACGGAATTCTGATCACCGCGGGCGACAACGACACTTTTCCGCTCTGGTACGCTCAGGAGGTCGAGGGCATCCGTCGCGACGTCACCCTCGCCAACCTGTCGCTGATGAACACCCGGTGGCACCTGCGGCAGCTCCAGCGCCGCCCAACACCGGTGTTCGATCCGGCTGAGGCGGCAGCGCTCTGGAAGCCTCGCCCCGGGGAATCAGGGGTTCCGCTTACTGATTCGGCACGCGCAACCGCGCCCGCGCTGCCCGAGTGGCCTCACCCAAAGGAGCCGGTGTTCAGCCTGACGACCGCACAACTCGACAGTCTGCCCGAGGCCATGCAGGTGCCGGAAAATGGTGGCGTGGTATTCGATAGTCTCAAGATCGCGTTTGGCCAGGATGTTCTGATGCTGCAGGATCTGGCAACGATCTTTCTTATTCGGGACAACATGGGCAAACGGCCCATCTTCTTCAGCTGGAGTGACGGCGGGTACCCCGACCAGACTCTCGGACTCAGCCCCTATCTGGTCTCCCAGGGATTAGTGCGGAAGCTGATGCCCAAGCCGGTTGAAGCATCGGACTCGATTGTGCTGAGCCCCAGTCTGGGGTTCCTCAACTTGCCGCGAACTGAGAAGCTTCTCTGGGATGTTTACCACTGGCCTGTCGCCGCGCGCGACCGGCCCCGCGGCTGGGTGGACCGCCCGTCGGGATCAATTCTGCAGCTGTATGCGGTGGTATATGGTGGGGCGGCCAAGGCGTTCGCAAACGCGGGACGGAGCGAACTGGCTGCCCGCGCCGATTCGGTGGCCCGCGGAGTTACCCAGAACCTGAGTCCTAGCCTGCCCTTTTAGTCGATCTTGGAGGGCCCGATGCGCGCCGCGTTGAGATTGGCCGCGCCGCCGTTCCAGGTTTCCCAGGTGAGTGGGCATCCCACCCCGAACGGAGGGTCCGGGTGGTCGGGACGGCCGAGCAGATCGTGCAGCATCTCATGCCGGACGACCATTTCGTCCATGACCCACTCGCCCGCGAGATATATATGGTGGTCCGTGCGCCAGTGTCCGGCGCACTCTCCGCTCGAGCAGGGGAAGCTGCGACCTTCTACCACGGACCAACGAAGCCGGTCGAAGTTTCCGGTGCGACCAGAGCAGGACTCCGTCTTGGCCCACCACTCGCGGTAGACCGCGGGTGGGTCCATGGGCGCGTCCCCCTCGGGGTCGAAACCACATCCGCTGAGTACGGCGAATAGTCCCAACGTCCAGAACCACCGGGTGTGAGTCGAACTGCGTGCCATTCTTCCCCCGAACCGAGTTGCCCCGGCGGGTGCCTGGCACCGGGGTCATTTCTGGTATCGGCTTCGGGCGGAGCGGCCTACAGTGAAAAGGTTTTGGGGGTGTCAAAAAAGCTCCGAGATGCTCTTATCCGCCGGGTGTCAGCCCATGGTTTGAGGAGCGATCCCGAGCGTCGCGAGGGAATCTTGCGGTGGGGCTATCGGCTGGCGGGGGAGCTACAAAATACATTGAGGGCTCTTGCGTAAGCTCTGGCTGGCTAAGAGCTTTGATGGGCGTGGTGGCAGAGTGATGAATGCAGCGGTCTTGAAAAACAGTTTCGGCCAGTTTCCCACGCGACACATCACAACACACATCGGCACGTAACGACGCATGGCTTCGGTCAACCCGTTGTTGTGTCTCCCGCCTTGGCACGACAAAACCGGGTTGTACTGAGTAGTGCACGGACAAAACACGGACAGGGTTAGGGCTCGCGGCCACCTGGCAGAGCGAACGGGCGGGCTGCATTACGTCCCGCTCGCTCCACCATAGCTCCGAAGTGCGCTCTCGACGGGATCGGGATATAGGCCCCAGGGTCAACCGAAAGGTGGCGAGGAGCGACGCGATGCCAAGGCGCTCGAGGAGGAGGCCGAGCGTGAACGACAGGCCGAGCGCGCCCGCAGTGGTGGCAGAGCGGCTGATGGCCGCCGCAGCGCAGGGCCAGGTTGCGAGGATCGATGCCGAGCCGCTGCGGAGATATCTGGAGCTTCTGGCCCCGGTAATCCGGGACCGCCTTGGGCTTACCCGATCTCGTCGCTGGCTCTCACCCGATCCGACCTCCGCCTCGAGGAATCTGGCGAAGCGCCTTGCCGGCCTCATTCACCAGGCAGCCAGGCTGCGTCAGGACGGGCGCTTGTTACAGCTGGAGCGGATGCTGGCGTTCGCTGCGGGCGGGCACACTGCGGGTGAAGAGATGCTGATAGAGCGGCTGGCGGAGGCGCCCGATCAGGAGATCCGGGCCGCACTGGGGCAGGTGTCGCCCCAAACCAGCTGGGACGGAATCGAGGCGCGCCTTACGGGTCTGATCGTATTCGCCCCGGTCACGTAGGGCCCGTAGGGGGCGGCTCCTAGTCCCCCCCTCCATCAGGTGCCATATCTTCCATGCCTCCTGAACCCGGCGGTCGGATCGGGTGCGTTCCTGCTGCACCGCGGCGAGCCGCACGCCGCAGGCGTTGGCGCTAGTCACTTTGAGGGCGTTTCCAGGCCCACCCACCAGAACTCGAAGGTCGTCTTCGCGGTGACCCTCACCTCTTGCACCGTCCTGGAGCGGGTGACCTCCTTCCTGCCGACCATCTTGCGTTCGCCGGCAAGAGAGAGACCAGAGGCAGACTCGAACTCATCGAAGTGGAACTCGCGCCCGATGAGGTCCGGCTCGTGGAGGTACCCCCACACATTCCAGGACGCAAGCCCAAAGGTGGGAAGCGGTGTCGGGGACTTTGGGCAGATCCACGTAAACGTGCCCATACTGCTGAAGGTCGAAGCCACTGCGAGTGAGATTGTCATACGCTGGTCGGAGCCGACGTCGAACCTGGCCTCCGTCACCTCCAGCTCGCCCCCCGACGGCTTGATGATGTCCGCCCGGCAGCCCGGCGGCGTAGTGATCGAGTACACCCCGTGCTCGAGTGGGGCGATTCCCTTGAAGACCAGGCCGCCGCTGTCGGGCTCGAGAGGCACGCTGGCGCTCACCCGGTCGGTTTGCTTTATCCCCCTGCTGGTGACAAGGGACCATTCGGATTTCATCTTCAGTTCGATCTTGGGTTTTACGCAACCACATTCGGGCGGCCCCACGAAGTCGCCGCCCATGGCCTTCACCCACTTCCTGGCCTTCTCGGTAAGCTGCTCCTGGGTACCCGGCGGCGG
>Ga0136617_10000063_pt1 | contig 67729 bp, 63 predicted proteins | sample AntDrymUQ3222106_2_FD_129672 | JGI IMG/M metagenome (GOLD analysis project Ga0136617, IMG submission 129672) | Polar desert sand microbial communities from Dry Valleys, Antarctica - metaG UQ322 (21.06) | ecosystem: Environmental > Terrestrial > Soil > Desert | place: Antarctica: Dry Valley...
GCTGCAAAACTTTCGGCGAATAATTGTGCGTTACGAATATCATTCGGATAACTATTTGGGCTTTGTTTTACTGGGCTGTATGCTCATTTTGTTGAGAAACTATTTTTGAGATAGCTTCTAGTATTTTTCATTTGATATTTTGCTGTTTAGTATTTTCTATTTAATGTTTGTGAAAGTTAAAGTAAAAAGCTGCATTTGATAACCGAGACTGCCGTGCGGTCGTTCACAGTTACGGAAGTGTGTTAAGCCTGCACAATCAAACAAATATGAATGTTTTAGTCTTGAATCAAATATAAATCTGTCAGAGGGAAATGAACATCCGTGTGTCCACGTAATTTGCCTACGTGGAAATACGTATTTTTGAAGGGAATTAGTAAATTGTATTTTTTTATCTTTACAAAGAATAGCTCTACAGACGACTCTCGGCTATCGTTCCAGACCAATCTTCTATTCTCTCGACAGCGACCCATAAAAGCGTTTTTATGCAGAGCGTACTTTGCATTTCAACAATTCAATTGCAAGGAGATCAGCCTGCAAATTACATCTTTTTGTAGGATTTCGTATCTTTAATTGGTTTTGAAAGAGAATGGTAAGTGAATTTATAAGAGTGAAACCCTGATTCAATTGTGTAGGTTCTATGGTTTTTGTGGGTATCGCTTCTCTGCCAATTTGACGCTCGGAGGCGGGTTATCTTTTATATTCAACGACAAACCTCTTTACAGGTTCTTCTTCATCGCCAAACATTTCTTCAAAATAAGTTTGTTTGAGCCGATTCGTTTCAAAGCGCGACAAATCTTTTCGACTTAAAGCCCAGGGCAATTCGAGCGGTTCTTCGTCGTCTTCGCGCCCGCGTGTCACGACGATTAACTTTCCTCTCAATCCGACAAAATTCGCAATCGCGTCAATCACCTGCGAGCGCATTTCGAGCGGTAGAGGCTGAATCGTATAAACTTCCAGCACAAACTCAAACGCCAGAAACCAATCTTTCGGCGGATCGAACAAATCGGCGACGACGAATTTTATGTCCGTGTTGGCGTGCAGGCGCCGCGCCCATTCGATTGCCGTCGGCGAAATGTCAAACGCCGTAACATTAAAATTCAAATCGCGCAGAAATCGCGCGTCGTCGCCAAGTCCGCAGCCGACGACCAATGCCTTTCGGTCATTTCCCGCAAGATTCGTTTCTTGCGCCCAGCGACGCAAGAATTTATTCGGTTCTAAATCAGCCCACGGAATTCGTTCGTTATCGCCGTCAGCTTCCCGATAAAGCGCGTCAAACCAACCGAGAGCGTCGCCGCCCTGCGCATATTCGGCTTGTATTTGTTTGGTGCGCTCACGCGCGTCGTGTGTTTCAAAACTCATAAATTTATGATTCAGTCGGCGCGTTCGCTTCCTTCCAAGCCGTCCAGCCACCAGCCATCGAAAGCACGTTTCGATAACCCATTTTCTGCAAATTGTCCGCCGCGAGAGCAGAGCGATAACCACCGCCGCAATAGAGAATCAATTCCGCGTTCTTGTCGGTAAATTTATCGACAATGTCGCGCTCGATAATTCCGCGACTAAGGTGAATCGCGTTTTCGGCGTGTCCGGCGGCAAATTCGTTGTCTTCCCGAACATCAATCAAATGCGCCTTATCTTTTAATCTTTCCAAAGTGTCCGCGACCGAAACTTCGCGGACGCGGCTTTTCGCGTCATTCACTATTTCCAAAAATTCCGTTGAATGTTTCATATCGAAAAACAGTTTAGCTCAATCAATTTATTCAAACTAGCTTATAACGTCACAACTTCTTATAATATCTTTTTTAGCATCAGACAATAAATTTAATAAAAGAGGGATAAAACATTGGCAGAACAATTTGACGTGGTAATTATCGGTTCGGGTCCAGGTGGTTACGTTGCGGCGGTGCGCGGTGCGCAGGTCGGTTTGAAGGTCGCTTTGATTGAAAAAGAAACGGACGCGCGTCTCGGCGGAACGTGCGGCTTGCGCGGCTGTATTCCGACGAAAGCGTTGTTAAACGCGGCGCATCTTTACGAAAAAGCGGGACATTTTGAAAATTACGGTTTGAAAGTCGAAGGTTTAAGCTACGATTTTGAAAAAGTTCAAAAATATAAATCGGATGTCGTCACAAAAAATTCGGCAGGCGTTTCGTATTTGATGAAGAAAAACAAAGTCACGGTTTTCAACGGCTTCGGCAAAATTGCGGGCAAAGGCAAAATTGAAGTAACCGGTGACAACGGCAAAAAACAAACCGTCGAAACAAAAAATATTATCATCGCCACCGGCTCGGTCGTGCGCCCGATTCCGGGATTTGAGACGGACGGCAAACAAGTCGTTAATTCTGATCAAATTTTAGAATTAAACAACGTCCCGAAATCAATGGTCGTTTTAGGTTCGGGCGCGGTCGGCGTTGAGTTTGCTTCTGTCTATTCACGCTTTGGTTGCGACACGACGATCGTTGAGCTGATGGACAGAATTGTTCCACTAGAAGACGCGGAAGTTTCAAAGGAATTAGAGCGAAGTTTCAAAAAACGCGGAATCAAATGTATGACCGGCGTGAAAATGGACAAACTCGACAAATCGAAAAAAAGCGTCAAAGTTTCCGGCAAAGATGCAAAAGGCAACGCCATTTCGCTGGAAACCGAAATGCTTCTCGTCGCCATCGGGCGAATGCCTTACCTTGAAAATCTCGGTTTAGAAAACACAAAAGTCGTCGTCAACCCGCGCGGCACAATCAAAGTCAACGAATACTGCGAAACCGACGAACCCGGAGTTTTCGCCATCGGCGACGTGATTGACACGGCTTGGCTCGCGCATCTCGCGTCAAAGGAAGGAATTCTTGTCGTTGAAAAGTTAGCTGGCAAAAAAGTCGAACCGATAAATCACCGTCTTGTTCCGAACTGCACATATTGCGACCCGGAAGTCGCGTCTGTCGGCTTGACCGAAGCAAAAGCACGCGAAGAAGGCTATGACGTAAAAGTCGGCAAATTCCCGTTTTCGGCATCGGGTAAAGCGCGCATCTTGGGCGAAACCGATGGCTTCGTGAAAATCGTCTCCGAGAAAAAATACGACGAAGTTCTCGGCGTTCACATCATCGGACCACACGCGACGGAAATACTAGCTGAAGCCTGCGTTGCGATGCAGTTAGAAACAACAGCGGACGAACTCGGCAGAACGATTCACGCGCACCCGACCGTTTCCGAATCGGTTATGGAAGCCGCGGAAGGCGTTCACGATTTGACGATTCATATGTAATTCGATTTTCAATAGAAAATTTAAACGGTCTTTTAGTTTTTAATTCAATTGACCGTTTTTATTTGTATAATCGAAACTTCTATTTATTGATTCAAGTTCACATCTTTGCTAACCTTTAATTGTGCGGGAAGTAATCTTTTACAAAACGCAGAACGGCGATTGTCCGGTTGAAAAATTTCTCGACGCGCTTTCGGCAAAACAAGCGAAAAAAGTTACCTGGGTTTTACAACTCGTTGAAACTTTAGAGATTGTGCCGATTCAATATTTCAAAAAACTCACAGGTACAGACGATATTTGGGAAGTTAGAGTTAATTTCGGCAGCGATGATTTTCGACTTTTGGGATTTTCTGATAAAGGAAATTTGGTTATTTTAACAAACGACTTTGCCAAGAAGACACAGAAAACTCCTGTATTGGAAATTGATTTAGCCGAACAACGAAAAAAAGATTATCAAAACAGAGGTGAAACGAGATGAGCGATTTGCAAAAATATATTACAAAACGAAAAAATACCGATAAAGAGTTTGCGGAAGATTATGACAAAGGTTTTGAAAACTTCAAAATCGGCGTTCTTCTTCGACAGGCGAGAGAAAATTCGGGTGTTACTCAAGAGGAAATTGCGCGAAAATTAAACACGAAAAAATCGGCGATTTCGCGGATTGAAAATCATTCAGAAGATATTCGTCTTTCGACTCTGCGAAAATACGCCGAAGCACTTGGCAAAGAAATTCGGCTGGAAATAGCTTGAATCAAAATCAAAGGAGATAAAACCAAGCGAGAGCGATTTGTTCGTTCTCGTTTTTTGTTATAATCAGCCTTTTTATGACAAACAAGCAGACATCTTACCCGCGCAACAAAATTAAAATTCTGCTGCTCGAAAATATCAGTGAATCAGCGGTTGAAGAATTGCGGCAAAGCGGCTATGCGGAAATCAAAAGACTTTCCGGTGCATTGAGCGAAGAAGAATTAAGTAAGGCAATAAAAGGCGTTCATATTTTAGGCATTCGCTCGAAGACGCGCGTTACCGGAAAAGTTCTCGAAAAAGCTGACAAACTTCTGGCAATCGGCGCGTTTTGCATCGGCGTTAATCAGATTGATTTAAGGTCCGCAACCAGAAAAGGCATTGCCGTTTTTAACGCGCCGCACGCTAACACGCGTTCGGTTGCCGAACTGGTTATTGGTTTGTGCGTGATACTGATTCGCCGTATTACGGATAAAAACATCGCGGCGCACAGAGGCGTCTGGCTAAAAGACGCGAAAAACGCTTTTGAATTGCGCGGTAAAACGCTCGGAATTGTCGGTTACGGTAACATCGGCTCGCAGGTTTCGGTGATGGCGGAAGCGTTGGGATTAAACGTTGTTTATTACGACATCGTTACGAAATTGCCGCACGGAAACGCCAAGCAAATTCGTGATTTGAAGGAATTGTTAAAGCAATCGGACATCGTAACTTTGCACGTTCCGTCGAGTGCTTCGACGCGCAATATGATTAACGACGAAACGCTTTCGGCAATGCGAAAAGGAACGATTTTTCTTAATTATTCACGCGGAGATGTGGTTGATTTGAATGCCTTGAGAAATGCCATTGAAAGCGGTGTGATTAGCGGCGCGGCGATTGACGTTTTTCCCGAAGAACCCGAAAAAAACGGCGACCGATTCGCAACCATCTTGCAAAATCTGCCGAACGTAATTTTGACGCCGCACGTTGGCGGCTCGACCGAAGAAGCACAGGCGAATATCGGTTTGGACGTTACCGCGAAATTGATAAATTACACGGAACTCGGCGCGTCGAACGGCTCGCACACCGTTCCCGAATTAAACTTGCCACCGCAAGCCGCAACGCATCGCATCTTGCACATACACGAAAACATTCCCGGCGTTTTAGGCGAGATAAACTCGCGCCTTTCGATGAAAGGTATTAACATTTTAGGACAATACCTAAAAACGAATGACGAAATCGGCTATGTGATTTTAGACATTGACACCGGATTATCAAAAGAAGCGTTTGAGATTTTACGCGAAGTTCGCGGAACGATAAAAACGCGAATGGTTTATTGATTTTATGAAAATTGTCATTTTGTTAATTACAATTTTTCTTTCGATTTTAACTGCAACTGCGCAATGGCAGAAGCAGTCGGTTGGTACAAAAGCGAGTTTGCGCGGGCTGTCGGTGGTCAACGAGAAAATCATTTGGGCGAGCGGAACGGGCGGAACTTTCCTGAAAACAATTGACGCCGGAAAGAGTTGGACGGTTGGAAAAGTTCCCGTTGCGGAAAAATTAGATTTCCGTGATGTCGAGGCGTTTGATGCGGACACAGCTTATCTTTTGAGCATTGGCGAAGGTGAAAGTTCACGTATTTACAAAACAGTTGACGGCGGCAAAAATTGGAAGCTGCAATTTCAAAACAAAAATCCGAAGGCATTTTTTGACGCGCTCGCTTTTTGGGATGCGAAAAATGGAATTGCGATGAGCGACCCGGTAAACGGCAAATATCTTTTATTAAAAACAGAGGACGGCGAGACGTGGAAAATTTTAGATGACGAAAAAATGCCGAACGCGAAAGAAGGCGAAGCCGCGTTTGCCGCGAGCGGAACTTGTTTGATTACAAATGGCAAAACGGATGCGTATTTAGTTTCCGGCGGAAACAACGCGCGAGTTTTTCGCTCTCACAATCGCGCACTCGACTGGTTTGTTTCTGATACGCCAATTGTCAACGGAACATCGGGAAGCGGAATTTTCTCGATTGCAATGATTGATAAAATGCGCGGCGTAATCGTCGGCGGAAATTATGAAAAGCCGGACGAATTTACAAACAATCTAGCGTTTACAAACGACGCGGGAAAAACTTGGAATTTAGCCAAAGGCTTAAACGGTTATCGTTCGGGCGTGGCGTACATTGATAAAAAAACAATTTTGGCGGTCGGCTCAAGCGGCTCTGATTTATCAATTGACGGCGGAAAAACTTGGAAGAATCTTGACAAAGATAATTACAACGCGGTGCAGGCGAAAGGTAAAAACGCGGTTTGGGCGGTCGGCGCAAATGGTTTGGTCGCAAAGTTTTTGTCGGGTAAATAACCAAACATTCCGCCGCGCGTGCCGTATAAAGATTAAGTAATTTAGAAAAAAGAAGGTTTATTATGATGTTAAAATTAGCTCCCGTTTTATTTTTCGTCGCTTCCGCATTGTTTTACCTCAGCGCTTTTTTACAATCGCAATCGAGAGCCGTTTACATTTCGCTCGGCACGGTATTTCTCATTTTGGGAATCGTTAATCTCCGCCGTCGCCAATCGAAGATGAGTAAATAATGCAATACGCCTGGTTTGATTTAGTCGGCTCAATCGGCGTCGGTGTGATAATTTGCACATACATCGCGCTGCAGTTTGAAAAAATCCGCAGCAACAGTCTGTTTTATTCCCTACTCAACGGCGTCGGCGCAAGCCTGATAATCGTTTCCTTAATCTATAATTTTAATTTTTCCGCTTTCGTAGTTGAATTTTTCTGGCTTTTGATTAGTCTATTTGGTGTCGGGAAATATTTTTTGAGGAAAGGAAAATAACAGGGATGAAGGAGATGACAGAGATAAAAACAATTGATCTAAACGGATTTGAAAATCCCTTTTATCTCCTTTATCCTCGGTTAATTTATTGTTTTGAATAACGATGACGGCGAAAACAGACTTGCAAAAAACAAACAAACCGCTTTCCTGCATGACGGAAACTTCTTTGACCAAAGAGCAGTTTTTAGAACTGTATCGCTTCGTGAAGATGACGAGAATGTTTGACGAAATAACCGTCCGGCTCAAGCGGCAAGCGAAATTGACGGGCGGCGTTTTTACAAGTTTAGGTCAGGAAGCGACAGCGGTCGGAACGGCTTTTGCGCTCGAGGCGCAAGATTTTATCGCACCTTTGATACGCGACATCGGCGCGGTTTTTGTAAAAGGCATTTTACCGCGCACCATTTTCGCGCAGTATCTCGGACGAGCAAACGCGCCGAGTCGCGCAACCGACGTGCAATTTCATTTTGCCGATTTGGAAAAAGGTTTTGTCGGTCCGATTTCGCATCTCGGCGATATGATTCCGGTAATGACAGGCGTTTTGCTCGCCGCCAGAATGAAGAAAGAAAATCGCGTGGCGGTTGCTTATATCGGCGAAGGCGCAAGTTCGACGGGCGCGTTTCACGAAGGCGTGAATTTTGCCGCTGTGCAGAAATTGCCTTTGATTACAATTATCGAAAACAACGGTTACGCTTATTCGACGCCGACGCGCAATCAATGCGCCGCCGCTTCATTTGTTGACAAAGCAATCGGCTACGGCATTTTAGGTTTGCAGACGGACGGAAACGATATTGTCGCGTGTTTTGAAACGATGAAGAAAGCTGTCGAACACGCCCGAAGCGGAAACGGCGCGGTCTTAATCGAAGCTATGACTTACCGCCGCAAAGGACACGCCGAACACGACAATCAAAGTTATGTTCCGGCAGGCGAGATTGATTTTTGGGCAAAAAACAATGACCCGATTGATCGTTATGAAAGATTTTTGAGCGAGGAGAAAATCGCTTCTGTTGAAGAATTAAAAGAAACGGTCGCCGAAGTCGAAAAATATCTCGAAGCAGAATTGGCGATTGCCGAAGATGCGCCGCCGCCCGAAGCGATTTCAGCGGCTTACGATGTTTTCGACAACCGAATTGTTCCGCCCGCGTTTAAGAAAAAGGTTTTGGAAAAATAAAGTAAATTTCAAACACGATAGACAGGATTGACAGGATAAATAAAAATCTCAAAGTTAATTTGGACAACCGACTTTGAACTTTGAACCTTGAACTTTGAACTTTATCGATGAAATGGTTGATTGAAAAATCTCGTTATCTGGCTTTAATCGGCGTTCTGGTTTTGTTTGCCTGCTCGCTGACGGCGTATGTTCTGGGCGTTTACAAAACCGTCCAAACAATCGCGGCAATAAGTTTTGGTGAAGTGAAGGGTGATTTTGCGCTGATTGCGCTTTTCGATTGTTTGGACACAATTTTAATTGCCACCGCGCTGCTAGTTATTTCGGTCAGTCTTTACGAGCTTTTTATCGGCGAACTCGAAGTTCCCGATTGGATGCTCGTTCGTAATTTAAGCGAGCTGAAAGCAAAATTCACGTTTGTCATTATTCCCGTGATGTCGGTCAAATTTTTGCAGCGACTTCTGCAAGGTGAAGACGCGCTCGCTACGCTTTACTACGGCGTCGGCATCGCGCTGGTTATACTCGCGCTCGCGGCTTTTAATTATGTCTCTGAAAAAGAGAAAATGGACGAGCTTAAAATTCACCCGGAGGAAGACGAAACCAGAGCACAAGATTTATCATAGAAAAAATGTCGAAAACAAATTTTACGAGCGTTCCGTTTACGATAGACGAAAATTTCTCGCGCTTTGCGGGCGTCGGAAAATTTTCGTCCGCCGGAATCGTGCTGGAATTTGAAGGAAAGATTTTCGGCATTATCAAAGGCGGCGTTAAAGAAGTTCGCTTTGCGCTGGACGATATTTTAGACGTGAAATTCCGTAAAGGATTTTTAAAGCGCGGCGCGCGAATCGAGATTCGCTTGAAAAGTTTCGCAAAATTAAACGAAATGCCGAACCGCGACGGCAAGATTATTTTGAAATTAGAGCGCGATGATTTTGAACGGGCGCGAGAAGCCGTTACAAAATTGCAAAAAGATGTAATCGAATTTCAGGAAACCGAACCACCAACTCGCACACCCGTCAGCCGTTTGTTTGACGATACGGAAGACACGCAGGAATTGAATTCGGATAACTGAAATTTTGGATCGAGTTTTACAGATTAAATGAACGGTAAAAAAATCAAACCACAGCTTATCAGTGTTCCGTTCCAAGCCTCTAGCGGCAACGGTATGAAGGAATATAACGGCATTGCAAAGTTTTCGCCTGCCGGAATCGTGTTTGAATTTGAGTCTGTTCTGCTCGGTTTAATCGGCAGCGAAGTAAAAGAAGTCCAGGTTGCTTTAGACGAAATTTTAGACATCAAGTTCCGCAGAGGAATCTACAAAGTCTTCGCGCAAATCCAGCTTCGCTTGAAAAATTTTACAAAACTCAGCCAACTTCCCAATTACAGCGGAAAAGTAAAACTAAAAATCAAACGCGAAGATTTTGAACTCGCCGAAAAAGCCGTCGAACAAACTTTGCAATTTATGAGCGGGATTGACCCGCTAATTTTGCAGGAAAGCAATGATTCAATTGAACAATTATCGCCTGCTCAAACTTCCGTCAGTGAATTATTCGAAACCGAGAAATTAGAAGCCAAAGACTTACGAGAAACAAATAAACTCGGTAAAAATACGGATTGATTTAGAGAATCAATGTCGCTAAAATCATTTATCAACATCCCTTTTAAAATGCAAAGCGGTTGGTCGCAGACAGACGGCACGGCGAATTTTTCTCCGGTTAGTATCGTTCTGGAATATGCCGATAAGACGTTGAAATCAGGAAAAGCATTTTCTCCGGTTATCAAAAGCGTCGTTAAAGAATCGTGCATCGAGCTTGAAGATATTTTGGATGTGCGATTCAAAAAAGGCGTTCTTAAAGTTGGTGCGAAAATCGAAATTCGCTTAAAGAGTTTTAGCAAACTCGCGGAAATTCCGAACAAAGCCGGGAAAATTACTCTTAAAATAGACCGCGCTGATTTTCAATACGCGCAAGAAGCCGTCGCCAAACTACAAACGGATTTGAGAGATTTTCAAAAACCGATGCCGGACGGGCAATTGTTTGTCAGTCGTTTAATCGACGAGAGCGAAGACCGAGCGGAGAAATTAAACGAGTATAAAAAGTAATTCGTTTCAAATAAATGGCAATAGCAAAACAGGAAGCAAAAGGATTAACGCTGATCGAAGCGATTCGGCAAGGCATTTACGAAGAAATGACCGATGATGAAACCGTGTTCGTCATTGGTGAAGACATCGGCGCATACGGCGGCGCGTTTAAATTGACCGAAGGTTTTATTGACAAATTCGGCGCGGAACGAATGATTGACACGCCGATTAGCGAAGCCGCAATCGTCGGCGCGGCGTGCGGCGCTGCGCTGCTCGGAATGAAGCCGGTCGCTGAATTTCAATTTATTGATTTTATCTCGAACGGATTCGATATGCTGACCAATTACGCCGCAAAATCGCGCTATCGCGGATGCGGCTCAATTCAGGCGGTCTTTCGTGGTCCGTGCGGTTCCGGCGTGCGCGGCGGACCGTTTCATTCTTTGAACGCCGAATCTTTTTTCTTGAACACGGCTGGCTTGAAAATGGTTGAGCCTTCGACGGCATATGACGCGAAAGGTTTGATGAAAGCGGCAATCCGCGACCCCGACCCGGTTTTATTTTTTGAACACAAAAAACTTTATCGTCTGCCGCGCCTGCGTGAAGAATTGCCGGAAGAAGATTACATCGTTGAAATCGGCAAAGCGCGTGTCGCGCGTGAAGGAAAAGATTTATCAATTATTACGTTCGGCGCACAGGTTTTGAATGCTCTTGACGCGGCGGAACTTTTAGAGAAAGAAGACGGTTTGCAAATTGAAATCGTTGATTTGCGAACGCTCGCGCCGTTAGACAAAGAAGCTATCTTGGTAACGGTTAAAAAGACAAACCGCGCAATGGTTCTGCACGAAGCGAGTTTAACGGGCGGCATCGGCGGCGAGATTTCTGCCATTATTGCCGAAGAAGCGTTTGAATGGCTCGACGCGCCGGTGATTCGCGTGGCTTCGATTGATGCGCCCGTGCCATTTGCGCCGCAGATGGAAGATTATTTTTTGCCGCAAATCTCGGAAATTGTAGAAGCGGCGCGGCGTTTGGCGAGTTATTAAAATTTTTCGCTGCGAATCTTTAAAGCGTTAATTCAGTGCGCTTTTCAATTGAACAAAATATCAACAGCAGTCGTTACTTACATTTAGTGAATATTTCGATTAGCACAATTTAAGTTTATAAGTAACTCTAAGAAGTCATTTTTATTGAATACAAAAAACATTTTACAGCGATTTTCGCGCTTTAAGATTGATTGATTAACTAAACATTTCCCTGGAGAAAAAACAATGAAAACCAGACAATTATTCGCTTTTTTCGTTATTTTATTGATTACCGCATCAGCCACGATTGCACAGGATACGGCGCGGAATATTGATGATTTGTTGAAGGCTTATTATGATTACGGGCAATTTAACGGCTCGGTGCTAGTTGCCGAAAAAGGTAAAGTCGTCTACAAAAAAGGATTCGGAATGGCGAATATGGAATGGGCGATTCCGAACCAGCCGGACACGAAATTTCGCATCGGTTCGGTGACCAAACAGTTTACGGCGGCGCTCGTTTTGCAGCTTGTCGAAGAAGGCAAAATCAAGCTCGATGGCAAACTCGGCGATTATCTTCCAGATTATCGCAAAGACACGGGCGGCAAAATCACCGTTCACCAGCTTCTCAATCACACTTCGGGAATTCCAAGTTATACAAGTCGCGCAGACTTTTTCCCTAATGAGAGCCGCAATCCGTACGGCGTCGCGGATTTTGTCAAAAAATTTGCCAGCGGTGAGCTTGAATTCGAGCCGGGTTCAAAATACAGTTACAATAATTCAGGCTATTTTCTGCTCGGCGCGATTATTGAAAAAGTAACCGGAAAACCTTACGAGACGGTTTTAAGGGGACGCATTTTCGATCCGCTCGGAATGACGAACACGGGTTACGACAAACACGTGCAGATTCTCCAAAAGCGCGCCGCAGGTTATCAAAAAACTCCCGATGGTTTCGTTAACGCCCCGTATCTCGATATGTCGCTTCCCTACGCCGCCGGTTCGATGTATTCGACGGTCGAAGACCTTTACAAATGGGATCAGGCACTTTATGAAAACAAGATAATTTCCGCCGACAGCAAAAAGCTGATGTTCACGCCCGGGCTTTCCGATTACGGTTACGGATTTGTTATTGCCGACCGACCGATTGGAAAAACAGACCAAAAAATTAAAATCATCCAGCACGGCGGCGGCATCAACGGATTCAACTCTCTCTTAACAAGACTGGTTGATAAGCAACAGACAATAATTTTGCTTGATAATGTCGGTTTAGGGCGTTATCACGGGAACATCACCAACTCGATTATCAACATTCTGAACGGACAGCCGTTTGACGCGCCAAAAAAATCAATTGCCGAGATGCTTCAGAAAACCGTCCGGGAAAAGAACGTTGCGGCAGCCATCGTCGAATACCGGAAACTTAAAACCGAAAACGCCGCGATGTATGATTTCTCGGAAAGCGAACTAAACACGCTCGGTTATCAGCTTTTAGGTATGAAACGCACGAAAGACGCCATTGAGATATTTAAGTTAAATGTCGAAATGTTCCCTAAATCGTCTAATCCGTATGACAGTCTCGGCGAAGCATACCTCGCCGACAACCAAAAGGAACTTGCGCTTGCAAACTATAAAAAAGCCGTCGAACTCGACCCCGCCAACGCTAACGCCGCGCAGATTGTCAACCGGCTCGAAGGCAAAGAAATAAAAGTTGATTCTTCCGCTTATGACACCTACGTCGGCGACTATGAAATTGCACCGAATTTTATTCTGACGGTTACCAGAGAAGGTGACAAACTACTGGGACAGGCGACCGGACAGGGAAAATTGGAACTCGAATCGGTTTCGCAAACGCAGTTTGTCGTGCCTGCCGTCAAAGCGATTATTTCGTTTGAAAAAGATTCTAGCGGAAAAATAACCGGATTGGTTTTAACGCAGAATGGGCGAACGATGAAGGCAAAGAAAATTAAGTAAGTTAAAAACGCCTTTGAATGGCGAAATACTCGCATGTCTTCGCGCCGCAAATAGAAAATTATTTTTTACGCAAGTGAATGAAATTGTTGAAGCGGCGCGAAAACTTGCATTATAATGAATAAAGACTCTCCTTAAATTGTTCGCCTTCAAATTTTCCAGCGAGGTATTTTTATGCTGCAAAAAAATTACAAACTTAGAAAATCTTTTCGGATTTTTTGTCTGTTGCTGGCGTTTGCTTTCATATTCAGCGCGCCTGTTTTCGCTCAAAAAAATACAGTTGAAATCAAATACAACTTCAAATCCGGCGCTTTAGGCTGGACGGCGGGGTTTGCCGATTATCCGCCGAATATCGGAACAGGTTATAGGTTGGATGCCGGAATTCGTCTTATGCCGCGAAAGCTGACGCGCGTGCCGCAGCGTGGATTTTACATTCAGGGAAACAATCACTCAGCCGATTTGTTTATGTTCTTAAAACGTCGTTTGACAGTCGCGGACGGAATCGTTGCCGGACAAACTTACCGCGTCGAATACGTTATTACGCTCGCTTCAAACGCGCCGAGCGGTTGCGTCGGAATCGGCGGTCCGCCGGGAGAATCAGTTTTTCTAAAGGCTGGAGCAAGTCCGATTGAGCCGCTTGCGGTTTTACAATCAAACGGTTATTTAAGGATGAATGTTGATAAAGGAAATCAATCTCAGAGCGGCACAGCAGTTTCGGTGGCGGGAGATATAGCTAACGGGATTCCTTGCGAGCAAGCCTTTCCACTTCTTCCTTTTGCTCTGATTGAACGTTTCCATCAGCACACAACCAACGTTAAGGCTAATGCCGACGGAGAATTGTGGCTTTTGGTCGGAACTGATTCGGGTTTCGAAGGTTTAACCAGGCTTTACTACCAAAGTATTCGAGTTCGGCTTGTGCCTGTTTAAATTTTTAGAATTAATGCATTCGTATTCTTTGCGCCACAGCAAGAAATTGTTTTTGCCGCCAGTTTCAGAAATTGCGGAAGCGACGTGATGTTTGGCAAGATATTGAAATATGCGAAGTTTGAAGAATTTAGTTTTGTATTTTTGTCTTGTTACGTCATCACTTGCTTTTGTCGGAGATAAACAACAAGAAAGTAAATTTCTGATTGTAAAACCTGTTGTTCAAAATGACTTTCCAAACATTTTTCGTCCGATTGGAAATTGGGTTAAACGATTGTTCAAGAAAAAAAGCAATACCATTAGAGAATATCCAAATGCTAATGTTAAAAGAATTACTCTTAGCCAGAATAATTCTGTAATAGGCTATTCAACTGGGCGTATTTCGGATAATCCAGTTCAAAAAAATATTTGCCTGAAAGATTCAAAAATTGTTGATGTTTTAACTAAAGCAAATGAAGATGAAAGAGAAAACGACATTTTCGCTTATAAATATAAAATTTCTGCCGGGAAAATTGTTGGAGAAGGAGTGAAAGTTGTTTGGGATTTGTCTGGTGTAGAGCCTGGAGCTTACACAATTACAGCAGGAGTTGATGATGGATGTGGCGATTGCGGTCAGACAATAACAATGAAAATATGTGTAATTGAATGCTCAGATTGTAACTAATGAAAAGGCTGAAAGAGATAATTCTTTCAGCCTTTTCAACTTCGGTTAGTTCCTCTCTAAATTACCGCATAGCTGTTCGCGGGTCTTGTTTCGATTTGATCTCGTATTCCTTCGGTGGTTCCGCGCCCAAAAGGTTTTTCACGAAATAATCCCAGCGGCGGCGCATCATATAAAAGCTCTGGTCGGCAAAACCATGCCGTTTGTTGGGCAAAATCAGCAAATCAAAATCCTTGTTCGCTTTAATCAGCGCGTCAACCACCAGATAAGTGTTATACGGCGGTACGTTGTCGTCCATTCCGCCGTGCGCGAGAAGAAGTTTGCCTTTCAGATTTTTGGCGAAATTTTGATTTGCCTGGTCTTCGTAATTCGATTTTCCGTTTCCGTCTTTTGTCAGCAAACCGATGTAACGCTCGCCCCAATCGTCTTCGTAATTACGGTTGTCGTGGTTGCCGGATTCACTAATGCCTACTTTGAAGAATTCAGGAAAACGAAACATTGCCGCCGCCGTAGCGAATCCTCCGCCGGAATGTCCCCAGATGCCGACTTTATCAATATCAATAAACGGATATTTTGCCGCCAGTTGTTTCATTGCGCCGATTTGGTCGGGCAAAGTGTTGTCCGCCATATTGCCGTAGCAAGCGTCGTGAAATTTCTTCGAGCGCAAAGGGTTGCACGTTCCGTCAATCAGCACGACGACGAAACCGAGTTCGGCTAACGCCTGATGGTCGCCGCGAGCCGCCGCAAACGAACGACTGCCGACGCTGCCCGCCTGCGGTCCCGGATATATGTAATTGATAATCGGATATTTTTTCTTTGTGTCGAGATTTGTCGGCGTGAACATCAAGCCGTATAAATCAGTTGTATTATCACGCGCTTTGACGACAATTGGCGTTGGCGGTTTCCAGCCCGCTGCCGTTAGGCGCGAGATGTCGGCTTTTTCCAAACTTGCCACGACTTTACCGTTCAAATCACGCAAAACCGAAACGGGCGGAGCGTCGGGTTTTGAATAGTTGTCAACAAAATATTTTCCGTCGGGAGACATTGTAATCTCGTGATTGCCGTCTTCGGCGGTCAATAGCTTTAAGTTTTTGCCGTCAAAATTCACCGAGTAGAAATGACTGAAATACGGGTCGCGTCCTTTTTCGCGTCCGCCGGCGGTGAAATATAAACGGCGATTTTTCTCGTCAACTTTCTGAATTTCCCAAACCGCAAACTCGCCCGTCGTAATTCGGTTTTTCAATTTTCCGGTAGTCAAATCATACAAATAAAGATGTCCCCAGCCGTCGCGCTCGGTGAACCAGATGAATTCGTTTGACGCGGGCAGAAAGCGCCAGTTGACCGTGCGCGTGCCGGATTCAAATTGCGTCGGGCTAGTTTCTTCATAGACTTCACGAATCGCGCCTGTCGAGGTGTCGGCGATTCTCAGATTTACTTTTTTGTGGTCGCGCGAGGACGAGACAAAAGCCAACTGTTTCGCGTCCGCGCTCCATTCGACATCGGTAAAATCGCCGTTGCACGATATATCGTCGCACAGCGTTGTGCGATGCTCATCCGGTTTCATCTGCAATCTTATGACTTTCGGCGAGTCAACTTCAATTATCACACGCTCAATCATCGTTACGTTCGCGTCGCCCGGAAGCGGATATTTCCACGCTTCGAGTTTCGGCGCTCCGACATTCGTCGTAACCAGATACATATCGCTCGTCTTGCGCTGGTCTTGCTGAAACGTGGCGATTTTTTTGGAATCAGGCGACCAAGCTAAAATCGCGCGGTCGCTGTGTGTCCAGCCCGCGTTATCGGTTGCGTAGCCGTAATCCTTAACGCCGTTCGTCGTTAGCTGCGTTTCTTTTCCGCTCGCCAAATCGCGCATCCAGAGATTGTAATCTTTGATATAAGCGGAGCGTTTTCCGTCGGGCGACACGACCGCGTTCGGACTGGCATTTTGTCCGCTCGCCGCCGCAATCGCCGTCGAGGTGCAGTTTGTTCCAAGCACGTCGCAGTCCCAATGTTTGTCGGCAAGATTGAATGAAATCATTCGCCCGTCAGCCGAAAAACTGAGCTGTGCCAGAGGCAGACGCGCCGCTTCGTATTTCGTTCCCGAAGCCGTCGAAAGGGCTGTTGCAAGCTTTGTTTGGTCAAAAGCAACCGCGCGCGTTCCATTCGCCGGATTGACTAAAACGAATTCGCTTCCCTGCGGAGTCAGAATACGATACCAAAGTTTGCCATCCGGCAAAAAGGTCGGTCGCACGCCCATCCGGTCAACCATCTGCGAAGTGTTAAAACCAAGCATCTTTTCGGCGCGGGCATAATCGTTCACCGTCAAAATGCGCGTCGAATCGTTTACGGTTTGCTGGGCAAAGACATTTGTTGCAGCTAGAAATAAAAAAATTGCAAAAGTAGAAAATAGTTTTTTGTTCATCGGTAACAGTTATTTTAATCCGCGCCGCGAAAAAAAAACAAATGAATTGCGAGGCTGAACGTTCCTTTCTAGGTATTTTTTTGAAAGTTACCGTTTCAACGCTTGATTTGCAGCCAACCGATGCAAATTTAACCACAACTAAAATTTAGTTGTGGTATTTGGAAACCTTTAAATGTCTTAGAAACAATTAAAATTTTTTACTTTTTAGAAATTTCTGCTATTTTATTTAGTATTTCCGGCAGCAGCGCCAAAATTTTGGCAAAAACAAAACAAACACAATAAAACGTATGGCAAAAGACGATATGAAAAACGTCGCGGAACACAAATTCGACCACCACGATTTGTTGACGCTGGCGGCGGACAAACTCAATCCGCTGCCGCGCTCGATTGTGCGGCGCACGGCTTTTGAATTGCTCGACGGCGAATGGCGATTCGCGCTCGATGTGGAAAATCGCGGATTAGACGAAAAATGGTTCGAGCAGTATTTTCACGCGGAAACGGCGGCGTTTCCCGGTTCAATCGAATCGCATCTGGCAAAGGCGAAAGACGTTAAAGAAGCGTTTTCTTTATACAACGAATCGGACGAGGCAGTCGCGTGGTATGAGCGCGATTTCAGCGTTCCCGACGAATGGTTAAATCAGCCGAATATGCTGACGCAATTGACTTTCGGCGCGTGCGGTTACGAAACGCGCGTTTGGCTCAACGGCTCGCTGCTGAAAACAATCGAAGGCGAAGCCGTGCATTTCGGCGAATACACTTCTTTTTCCTACGAGCTGCCGCCGGAATTATTAAAACCCGTCAATCGCCTGACGATTCGCGTCGTTGATACGATTAACGCTGACATTCCGCGCGGCAAACAAGCGTCGCGCGTTTATAAACAGGGCGGCATCTGGTATCAGACGATTTCCGGGGCGGTCAGAAGCGTTTGGATTGAACAGGTCGGACGCAACCGTCTGCGCTCGCGGCTCGGCGTCATCAGCGGATTTCGTGAACGTCTAGTCGAATTCGATTTTACGACGCGCATTCACGACGCCGGAGTTTATCGTTTGCGAGCGACTGCGACGCTGCACAATAAATCAAACAACGGCGACAATAAAAATGATTCGATAACGACGGAATTTGAATTACCGCTCGAAGTCGGTGAGCGCGTCCAGCGCGTTCCGCTCGAGATGCCGGAAGCGAAATTCTGGTCAACCCGTTCGCCGAATCTTTACCACCTTCTTGCCGAACTTGTTGCGCCAGACGGCGCGATTTCGGGCATCGAAACGCATTACGGCTTGCGGAAAATCGGCGCTCGCGGGCGCAAAATATATTTTAACAACGAGCAAATTTATCTCGACGGTATTTTGTATCAGCCCGGCATTTCGACGTTTGAAGAAGTGCGGCGGCATCTTTACGCGATTAAAAGATTGGGCTGCAATCTGGCGCGTGTTCACATCGCCGGTATTGACCCGCGCATTTTCGATATTGCCGACGAAATTGGTCTGATGCTTTGGGTTGAAGTTCCCTCGCCGCACAGTTCAAATCAGATAAGCCGTGCCAACCACCGAGCTGAACTGCAAAGAATGCTAGTCTTTATCGCCTCGCATCCGTCAATCGTGATTTTAAGTCTCTATAACGAAGATTGGGGCGCCGAAGACATCCAAACCAATGAAGACACGCGCAAATACATTTCCGAAACCTTCGATTATTTGCGCCTTAATTATCCGCAATTTCTCGTCGTGGACAACGACGGCTGGAATCACGTTTCGCGGCACGGAAAGCTTTGCTCACATCTTTTAACGGCGCACGTTTACACGCCCGATGTCGAAACCTGGAGCAAAAATCTAGACCGTCTCGTCGCCGGAGAAACGCACGGCATAACCGCGCAGCCTTTGATTGCCGGCGACCCGTATTTTTATCGCGGACAGATGCCTTTAATCATCAGCGAATGGGGTGGTTTTGGTTTTCCGGACTATGGCGGACCCCGCGAAACGGAAGAAAAATGGCGACGCATCAAAGAATTCAAACGCGAGATGCGGCAGCGTCCGGTCGCGGGCGACATGTATACTCAGGCGACAAGCATCGAAAATGAAAACAACGGAATCATTGACCCAAAAACCGGCGAATTGCTTGTGCCAGCCGGATTGCTTAATTCAAATTATCCGGAAGAATGAAAGTGGAAAGGCGAGAGGCTAAGGAATTTTTTTTCTTTACTTCACCCCTTATCCTTTCGCCTTTTGCCTTTCGAGAGTTTCCAGCGTTCAATATGTTCAACCGATTCATTCGGTTCGATTTTTCGCAAAGGCGAAAGCGATTCGATTTCGACAAACGAGCCTGCCGTGTAAAGTTCGGTGTTGGCATTCATATCGGGATAAACTGCATCTTTCACAAAATCAAAACGCTTCGTAAACTCTAAATTTCCAACTTGATATTTCGCCCAACCTTGCTTGTTCAAAATGCCGATTTTTTGCGGTTCACTCTTTTCAGCGTCAACCTGCAAGCGAATAAAATTTTTTGTAAATTCCCAGCGCGAATCTGACAAATCCGTGTAAGACCAAAGACTCAAATTTCTTACCGGCAAAAGCGTTTCCGCGCCGTAAGCGGCAAACGGCTCGTTCGGAATTTCGCAAACGCCGCCTTCGCGCACGACGGTCAAAGCCCACGCCGCAATTTCGATTGCTTCCGCGCCGCAATTTGTAATTTTATGATTTATCAGAACGCCGCTTCCCTTTTCGTCTAAAGTTACAGCGATTTCCTTTTGCGTTTTCATTTGTGTTTCAATCGGCTGAATTAAACGAATCGAGTTTTTCGCTTCGTCAAATTCAAATTCAACCGGCGAATTATCGGGCGCGTAAGAATTCGGCATATTTTCCGGCGCAATCCAAAGCCGATGCCCGCCGTAAGGCTTAAATTCGCCGAGCGCGGTTTCGACTTTTGCGTTTAAATGCAAGCCCAAAACATTTTCGCCATTGAGAAAACCGTAATGCAAAATGCGCGGTCCTACATTGGTTGTAACAACGATTTCAACATTGTCGTTTGCGAGACGAATGCAGTTTGGAAGATTTTGATATTCGATTTTTTGCACGATTATTTTTTGATTGTAGGAGCACGCCAAAGTGCCTGCCCCTACAAATCTTCGCCAATCTCTTGCGCTCCGTCCGCCGCACCGGAAATGTAAACGGAAGATTTTATGTTTGTTTGTCGTTCGTATTCAATTGAAATTTTTTCGGTAAATTCCGTTAAATTTTCACGCTTTACCAGATTAACCGTCGAGCCGCCGAAGCCGCCGCCGGTCATTCTCGCGCCGAGAACGCCTTCACAATTGGCGGAAATCGAAACTAGCAAATCCAATTCCTTACAGCTTACCTCGTAATCATCTCGCAAACTCAAATGTGATTCCCACATTAACATTCCAAACACCGCTAACTCAGCGTGCTTTAAAGCCTCTGCACCGGCTATTGTACGCTTATTTTCCGTTACAACGTGGCGGCAGCGTTTTCGGATAATTTCCGGCAAATGCGTTTTATACTTTTCAAAATCTTTAATGCTGACATCACGCAATTCGGTTATCTCCGGCAAAAACTTGCGCAAAATTTCTACGCCCTTTTCACATTCCGCGCGGCGCGTGTTGTATTCCGAAGAAGCGAGTTTGTGTTTGACTTTGGAATCGCAAATGACAATTACAAAATCTTCGGCGGCAAAAGGAATTTGCTCGGCTTCCAAACTGCGGCAATCAATCAAAAGCGCGTGTTCTTTTTCGCCCAATGCGGAAATGAATTGATCCATTATGCCGACTCGCGCGCCGACAAATTCGTGTTCTGCGGCTTGTCCGATTAAAGCAAGTTTTACTTTATCAACAGTCTGACCGGAAATTTTGCTTAGAGCCAGACCGACAGAAATCTCCAGCGCGGCAGACGAAGAAAGTCCCGCGCCGGTTGGAACTTCCGACGAAATGAGCAAATCCGCGCCACGTAATTTCCCGTTTTCGCGTTCTAAAATCCTGGCTATGCCTTCGACGTAATCAATCCAAGAGCCGCGCAATTTTTGTTCCGGCGCGTCCAAATCAATTTCACTTTCTTGGTTTAAGTTCAGCGAGCGAACACGAATTCTGCGGTCTTCGCGCGCGGCGGCGGCAACCGTCGTCGCGTATTCAATCGCTATCGGCAAAACAAATCCGCCATTGTAATCGGTGTGTTCGCCGATGAGATTGACTCTGCCCGGAGCGCGAAAAAGGCGAGGCTCGCGCCCGTAAAGTGTTTGAAATTCTGTTCGTAAAGTTTTCGGTTCAATCGTCATTAACAAAACCAATCTAAAATCTAAAATCCGTAATATGTCCGCGCAGCTCTGCCGCTTTTTCTTCCGCCAGCGTGTCGTTGATAAACATTCCCGCGCCGGATTCGCTGCCCGCCAGAAATTTCAATTTAGTTGCCGTTCGCATCGGCGGGTAAAACTCGATATGAAAATGATAAAAATCGTAATTATCGCCGTCAGAAGGCTGCTGGTGCAAAACCATCATATACGGAAACGAAACGTTGAAAAGTTTGTCGAAAGCGACGAGAACTTGTTTCAAAATCGCGGCTAAATCTTTTTGTTCCCCTTCGGAAAATTGGCTTAAGTCTTGCGAATGTTTTTGTGAAGCGATGTGCAATTCATACGGGTAACGAGCGAAAAACGGAATATAAGCGACGAAAGAATCGTTTTCCGTAACGACGCGTCGCCCGTCGGTTTTTTCTTCTTTTACAATATCGCACAGCAAACAACGCCCGCTTTTTTCTTTGTGCAGACGCGATTGTTCCAACTCTTTCGCAACGCGCGGCGGAACAAAAGGATAAGCGTAAATCTGCCCGTGCGGGTGAAGCAGAGTTACGCCGATTGCCTCGCCTTTGTTCTCGAAAATGAAAACGTATTTTACAAATTCTAATTTTGATAACTCCCGAAATCTGTCAGTCCAAACCTGTACTAATTTATAAATCTGCTCGACCGGTTCATTCGCCAAAGTCGAATTATGATTCGGCGTGTAAACAACGACTTCGCATTCGCCGAAACTTTTTTCAACCGAATAAAGCTCGCTTGCTTCAATTGCCGGTTCGGGCGGCGCGGGCTGCAAGCTCGGAAAGCGATTTTCGAAAACAACAATGTCATAGCTTGATTCAGGAATTTCCGTCGGAAAACCGCCCGGCGCGGTCGGACACAAAGGACAAAAATCTTTCGGCGGCAAAAATGTGCGGTCTTGTCTCGCGGTCGCCGTCGCCAGCCATTCACCCATCAACGGATTCCAGCGCAGTTCAGACATTTTCTTTTTCCTCGCTTTTTTTGGGTACTTCTTCCGCTCTTTTAAAAGTGTAATAAACGATATAACGACGCTCGTCCGCCATCATTTCACGCCGTTTTTTCATTTCGCCGACATCCGTTTTTTCCGATTTCGATTCTTTGTCTTGCATTCTCAAATTATTATATGCGAAACATACCTTCTAATCATTTTTAAATAATACTTTCTTTTCCAAGCGGTGAATATGCTAATCTGTGGACAAAATTACAGATACTATTAAATTATTTTGAGAGGACTTGTTATGAAAAATAGTTTTCTTCGCTTGAATTTGTTTCTTCTGCTGCTGGTTTTTCCCGTCTTTGTTTTTGCTCAATCAGTTGACGAAAAGCTGAAAGAAATTGATGCTTATGCCGAAAAGACGCGGGCTGACTGGAACATTCCGGGAATGGCGATTGCGATTGTCAAAGACGATAAAGTCGTTTTCGCCAAAGGTTACGGTGTTCGGAAATTGAATAAACCGGAAAAAGTTGACGAAAACACTTTGTTTGCGATTGCTTCAAATTCGAAGGCTTTTACGACGGTGAGCCTGGCGATTTTAGTTGACGAAAAGAAACTCGCTTGGGACGATAAAGTTTCAAAATATCTGCCTGAATTTCAAATGTATAATCCGTATGTGACGAGCGAATTAACCGTCCGCGATTTGGTTTCGCACCGCAGCGGGCTTGATACGTTTAGCGGCGACCTTCTCTGGTATGAAACAAATTATACCGCCGATGAAATTCTCCGGCGCGTGCGGTTCTTAAAACCGAAATCAAGTTTTCGCTCGTCGTTCGGTTACCAAAATTTAATGTTCGTCGCGGCGGGAAAAGTTATCGAACGAGTTTCGGGAAAATCTTGGGCGACGTTTGTCACAGAACGAATTTTAACGACGCTCGGAATGACACGCACAACGACAAGCGTTAAAAATTTGAAAGATAATTATTCGATGCCGCATAACGAATCGGGCGGAAAATTGCGCGTTTTGCATCTCGGAAATGTTGACGGCGCGGACGCGGCTGCCGGTTTGGAATCAAGCGCGGCGGACGTTGCCAAATGGTTACGATTACAGCTTGGACGAGGAAAATTCGAAGGCAAACAAATTTACAGCGAGCAGCAAGCCGGCGTGATGTGGATGCCGACGACGCTTCTTGCCGTTAATCCATTTCCCGCAAAGGAAGCGCCGACACAGCTTTTTTCCGCTTACGGCTTGGGCTGGTTTTTGAACGATTATCGAGGCAGAAAAATGGTTTCGCACGGCGGCGGTCTCGACGGAATGATTTCGCAAACGGCAATGATTCCGAGCGAAAATCTTGGTCTTGTCGTTTTGACGAATTCGGAAACGGGTGTTAACTCGATTATGCAAAACAAGATTTTCGACGTATTTTTAGACGCGCCGAAACGCGACTGGAGCGCCGAACGTCTTGAAAGAGCAAAACAAAACAAAGCCCGCGAAACCGAAGCAGACGCAAAAATTGTCGCTTCCCGCATTTCTAACACGAAACCAAGTTTGTCGTTAAAAGATTACGCCGGAAATTATGTTGACCAGCTTTATGGCAACGCGACCATCGCCGAAGAAAACGGCAAATTAGTTTTGCGTTTTGTTCAGTCGCCAAACTTTGTCGCCGATTTGGAGCATTGGCATTACGACACCTTTCAAATCAAATGGCGTCCTTCTGTTGCATATAATTTTCCGCGCGGCTTTGTAAGCTTCACGATTGATAAATCGGGCAAAACCGATGAGATGAAAGTTGACCAGCCGAATAACGATTTTTGGTTTTACGAACTCGATTTCAGAAGAAGCAAATGAGAAGATAATGAAAAGTGAATAGTGAATAGTGAAAAGTTTATGAATTATTTTTTCACTTTTCACTATTCACTTTTCACTTTTCTAATGTCGTATAACTTGCTTGTATTTTTATGCTGTGTCAAAATTCGTTTATTAACCGCAATTATTTACGCAAAATTATTTAAGGAGATTTTTATAATCAATGTCAGAAAACGGAACAGTTGCAGAATTGGAAGAAGTTGGTGATGTGCCTGTCGCGGACGGCGAAACAACGAATACCGAAACTACTGAAAACGCAGCGCCGGAAGCGGCAGACAGTCAGGAAGATGTTTCCTACCATACGGTTGAAAAGGAAGGAACGGTATCGGCAATTTGGGAAATGCAGGGACGCAAACATCTTCGCACGATTGACCCGCGTTCGAGCGAAGGCAAGCATATTCTGGAACTTTTTGAAACCGCAGCTTGAAGAATTTTTTTTCAATACGGACGAAAATTTTACGTCCTTTTTACAGCCCGCAAAAAAACCTTGCCACCAATGAAAAAAAGAGTTACCATAAGTTGCATTCCAGAAAAGGTTTTTGTTAATTTACAGACAATTTAATATCCGGGCTTAACTCTAAACACAGAGTTTTAACGAAGCCTTAATGAGACTTCAAAATTAACAACCTTTTTTATAAAAATTGGAGGTGGTCTTTGTGAAAGATTTACTGTATGCAATTTTAGGTTTAATCGCAGCGGCGCTGGCAGCATACTTTTTGTATTCGTTCCAAACAAGCGTTAATTCAGACTCGAATTCCCTTATTATGGGAGTAATTTTCGCTCTTCTGGCTGTTGTCTTTGGCGGACTTTTTATGTTTGGCAGAGTCAATCGCCACGACGAAATCCACATTACCGAATAACGAATTTTTCCTGAATCTGTGCGGCAAGCGATAAGAGTCTTTTAAGAAGATAGAGTTTTAGACTTATCGCTTGCTGCGCTTCTGCACAAATTTCAAAAAGATAAAATGTAACACCGAGAGGTTTGTTGCGTTCAAAATCTCGGGTTGGCTGCTTTCGAAGCAGCCAATTTTGCTTTTAATTCTTTTTCTTAAATCTATACAAAATTCACTTTTCTTGTTTTAGAAAAAACTGTTTCTTCAGGCAACAATGCAAAATGCGCGAAGAAAGGTTATAATATTGACTAAAATGTAAAGATTTATAAACTTTATATTTTACAATAAATAAAGGGTTTTATATAAAAGGAATAGAAATGCCGAAAATTGCCGATATACAGGAAACGCCGAATCCGAACGCCGTAAAATTTATCTTAAAAGAGCCGGTTAGTCACGGAACTTCTCATTCGTTCGACGGAGCCGAAAAAGCCGAAGAAGATAAACTCGCCAAATCAATTTTTGATGTCGGTGATGTGGTTTCCGTGTTTTATATGGACAAAATGATTACGGTGGAAAAAACCGATGAAGCCGATTGGGACGAGATTTTGCCGATGCTAGCAGTTCCAATTCGCGCCGCCGAATCCGTGCAAAATGGAAACGGAAACGCCGGCGAAACCATCGGTGGAGCAATTGCGGCAGCGCTTGACGATAATCCGACGATAGCGCAAATCAACGAATTGCTCGACGAAAGAATCAGACCATATTTGGCGAGCGACGGCGGCTGGCTCGAAATCCTCGATTTGGAAGATAAAACCTTAAAAATTCGTTACCAAGGCGCGTGCGGAAGCTGTCCGTCGAGTTTAAGCGGAACTTTGATAGCGATTGAGAATATGATAAAAGACGAAATTGACCCGGAAATCGAAGTCGTCGCCGCTTGAATTTTGAAAGGCACACAAAAACAGAATAAAGCAATGGAACACGAACTTTAGCTTGCAAAGATTAAATGAAGTAAAGTTCGCGTTCTATAAAATTTATCCGGTAACCTCAAACTCCACGAATTGCGCGGCAATTTTGCTTTTCTCCTTTGTCAAATTGTCCGTTATGACAATTTGCAAAACATAATCGCCCGCCTTCATTTCAGTTCCCAAATTTAACGCTCCGACAAATTTTACTCTTTCCAAATCAGTCTGATTGGAAGTGTCAATCGGAGCTTGCTTGCCTTCGAAAATCATTTTGCTCTCAAGAAACAATCTGATTTGCATGGTCAGATTTGGCTTTTGCGCGGCGACGAGTTTGGCGTTATAAACTTCAAAACCGTAGCGCAAAACCGTTCCGCGCCTAAATTTTCTGAGCGAAGTTGCCGTTAGCGAACTGTTTACGGTTTCCGGTTTATCGTCTGTGGACGTTGGCGCTTGATTCGAAAGTTTCTGCCATTGTTCAAAAGTAAGATTTTCCAGAACAATTCCCGAAACGGTCAGGCGATTTTTTTTCAAATTCGGAACTTCGATAAATTGATTTGCCGAGCCGAGTTTCCCCGAAGTGATGTCGCGGATTGCCACGCGGTATTGATACGCGCCCGCCTTTTTAACCGGAAAGGTAAAATGATAAACAAAGCCTTCGTCAATTACTTTTTTATAGCTTTCTCCTTTGAGGCGTAAAGTATAACTTTTGGCGATTTGGTCAACGGGAACGCCATTTTCGCCAAAACTCATTGCCAGCACGTCAAACATCGCTTTTTTAAATCCGTCGTCTTCGTCGGTAAATTTTATATCCTTGGCGTTGACGTGAAGAAGCGAGCGAACAAAAGTTCCCTGCTGCGCGTCGTTTCCAAACAAGGCATTGAGCCGCAGTGAAATATCGTTAACGGCAAAAGGCGAACTCAAAGCGGTCGAAATTTGCTGATACGCGCTTTGATTGGTCGGCTTGCCGGATTTTTCATCGCTCACGCCGAAAAACCCGCTTCGGTAACGCACATTTACGCCCTCACGTTTTACCTTGACGAGGAATTTATTAAAACGACGCGTTTTCGGGTCGAACGATTCCGTATCCGGTTGATAGCCGATAAGATAATAACTTTGGTCATTGAGCATTTTTTCGATGCCTTGATTCAAATCGTTGTTATTGATAATCGAAAGCCCGCCGGTCTGTTTAGCCAGAAAAATCAAGCCGTCCTGCGTATCAATAAGCTGGCTGCGACGGTCGGAAAGACGTTGTTCGAGTTTATCGCCGGAAAGCCCGCTGACATCATCCGCCGCCGTTAAACCGAGTGTTTGTAAACCTCTAGCGTCCATTGTGTAAATGACAACCGACGAGCGATTGGCTAAGTCAACCAGTTGCCTGAGAGATTCTAACACTCGCCCGGATTGGGTGAAACCGGTTTCGCTTTTTTCAAAAAGTTTGAAGCCGTCTGACATCAGCATAATGGATTTGCGTCCGGGCAAATCCCGCATTCCGCGAACGATATAGTTGATTGCGCCGAGCGTGCCGGTCGCAAAAATGCTTTCGCGCAAACTGTCTGGGTTCGATTTTATGATGCCCTTCGACTCGTCTTCTTCTGTCTCGTCGCCGAAAGGATTCGGCAGCAAATCGCTCGCATTGGTTTCAATCGGAGCAAACGCGCCGATGTTTCCCGTTCCTTGCGGATTCCAACGAATCTTTTCAATCGCCGCGTAAAGCTGTCGTTTGTCGGCGGTAAATTGCTGCAGCGCGCCGATTCCTCCGCCAGTGCGGATAATCGCTACCAAATCGCCCGTCTGCATCTGTTCGTCAACAAATTTTTTCAAGGCGCGGCGCACGTAATGCACGCTCTCAAACGAAAGCGACAAATCATCAACAACGAGCGCGACGGTTCGCCTGATTTGTTCAGGTTTTACAGGCGTGGGCGGAAGCGGAATTGCTTGCTTTTCATTTTTAATCGGCGGCGCGGCAGTTTCGGTTTTGACGTTTGAGACAAATGAAAAATTTGAGATTTCCTGTTTTTCGCCGTTCTCGAAAATTTCAAAATCTTCTGGCTTCAAATCCGTCACGACGTTTCCCTTTTTGTCGGTTACGGTAACGTCGAGCTGAATCAGCGTCGTTGAAATTTTAACGACCGTCTCGTCATCGGCGACAGGTTTCGGCGTCGGAGTCGGCGTTTGAGCGAAACTTGCCAAAGCGCATAAAAAGGCAAAAATTAAAGCGTGAGCAATTTTCTTTATCATAAATCACCTGTTCGTTTGAAAATGAAAAATTCAAACTTCGAGAAAAACTATTATATCTTTTTTCACAATTTTTATTCATCAATTTTTGCATCGAAGTTTTTTGCTCGGTTGGCAAATTCGACTTTGACGCAAATCCAATATTATATTATCGTCAATTTGTAAAGATAATAATATTATTATAACATTAGAAATGTGGCAATTATTTGACTACAAAAGCGACAAGGGTAATGAGATTAAACAATGGACACTTACCCTGCAAAAACCGCAAAAGATAAAATTAAACGCCAAGTTAGATATGTTGCAACAATCTGGCGGCGATTTACCACCACAATTACTTGCCGGGACAGGAGTGGCTCATATTTATAAATTAAAAGTGCAGGGGAATCCTAAATTACGTCCATTATTATGTAAAGGAACGGTTGACAACGAGAATGAATTTACACTTTTGATAGGTGCTTTTGAAATACAATGGGAGTTTAAACCGAAAGATGCGCTAGAAAAGGCAGTGGAAAGACGCGAGGAACTATTAAATGACATTAGTAAAAGATGCAAACACGAACGAGTTAAATGAAATTACTTCTAGTTACTTGGAAGAATTTCAAGACGAAGAGGCTCGCCATATATACGTTGACGAATTTCTTAATACCAAAATTGCAACACAAATAAAAGTATTGCGAGAACAACGAGGTTGGACACAAGGCGAACTAGCTAAAAGAGCTGGTATGAAACAAGAACGCATATGTCTTTTGGAAGACGTTAATTATTCGGCGTGGACGCTAAGTGTTTTACGGCGTTTAGCTCAGGCGTTTGATTTGAGAATAACTCTAACCTTTGAAGATTTTGGGTCGTTTCTTGAAGAGTTTGCTGGCTTTAATAGAGAATCTCTTGAAAGAATATCTTTTAGCGGTGACCCTGTTTTTAAGAAAGTAAAAAAACCAAAAGCAAAAGTTTTAGATTTTCCATCAGGACTCACTGAACCTGTCAAACAATCTAAAACAGGTCATTACACACTCAATTACTTAACGGCAGTTGAAAAAGTAAAAACTACAAACGAGGTAACATCAGATACAGCAGTTAGTATTTCTCCTAGTCTTGAAAACGAATCTGGGACTTATAAATCATTCGCTATAGCAGGTTAAAGGTAAATAATATGGCAAATAAAATACAAACAACTAAATCAGCAACAAAACCAACTACCAAATCAACAACCAAAGCTGAATTATTTAAAGATTTAAAAAGACAAAAATTTAGAAAATCGCCAAATTTTGTCTCTCTTTACGTAAATAGCACAAACTTCGGTCATACAAAATTTGATTTTCAAATTGCTTTCGGTCAGTCGGACATAAGCAGAGACGAGAATAGTGAGTATATTGAAGAACTCGCTATCGTTACAATGACTCCAGAATACGCCAAAGCTCTGTTGATGGATTTTGCAAGAGTCTTGCAAGACTATGAGAAGGAATTTGGCGAAATTGTTCTTAGACCTCACATAACCAAAAAGCTCAAATAACCAGAAATAAAAGGCTGGTGGCACAACCAGCCTTTTATCTGCTTTTAAGACAAACTTATCTTGTGACACAAAGCCTCCATTTAATGAGTTTTGATAAAGTTAAAAAATACCTTTACAAAAAATAAATTTTAACATCAAAAGATTAAGTCACTAATCCCGAAAAAATAGTTGTTGTCGAAGATTTTGTTTTTTGTTAAATTCTTTATAACTTATAAATTTTTATCCGGCGTTTCAGTGTATACTGTCTGGATATTTTTATTTTTGGAGCAAAAGCCGACTTGACCACAGTTACCGAGCAGACGATTGAAACCTACGGAATTGAAAATTGGGGCGCCGGATATTTCGGCGTCAATCGCAAAGGAAATTTGATTGTCCGCGCCGCTGAAAATGATAATCTTTCGGCGGATGTTAAGGAAATCGTTGACGATTTACGAAAACGCGGTATTAATACGCCTGTTCTGTTGCGCTTTCCTCAGCTTCTCGCCGGACAAATTCGCAAACTCCAAAAGGCTTTCAAAAATTCCATCAAAGAATTCGATTACGACGGCGGACATATGTGCGTTTATCCGATGAAGGTTAATCAAAACCGCTCGGTTATCGAAGAATATCTGCGCGAAGGCAAACGCTACAATTTCGGTTTGGAGGCAGGTTCAAAAGCCGAGCTTTACGCCGCGCTCGCAATGGAGCAAGCGGACGAAAGTCTGCTTGTCTTGAACGGTTTCAAAGATAGAGATTTTATACGTCTCGCTTTTGCCGGAGCGCAGGCGGGAAAGAATGTCGTCATCGTTATCGAAAAATTAAGCGAACTCGAACACACGATAAAACTTGCCGAAGAAACCACCGCCGAAAACGCCGAAGCTAAATTGCCGATGATTGGCGTGCGCGTCAAACTTTATTCAAAAGGTTCGGGCAAGTGGGAAAAATCGGGCGGCGAAGCGGCGAAATTCGGGCTGACGACCACTGAGATTTTAGAAGTCATTCGGCGATTAAACGAAACCGGAAGAATCGAAATGCTCACGCTGCTTCATTTTCATATCGGCTCTCAACTGACTGACATCAAGCGCATCAAAAGCGCGATGAGAGAAGCGGCGCGGACTTATGCGAAAATTCGCCAGATGCAAATTCCGATAAAATATCTCGATGTCGGCGGCGGAATGGCGGTTGATTACGACGGCTCGAAAACTTCGTTTGAATCGTCGGCAAACTACAACGCGCAGGAATTTGCTAACGACGTGGTTTACGTTATCAAAACTGTGTGCGACGACGAAGACGTTCCGCATCCGACAATTATTCAGGAATCAGGGCGTTATCTTTCGGCGTATCACGCAATTTTGGTAACGAACGTGCAGGACGAAATCGAAACTGTCGTTGAAAATTTAACGCCTTTGACGATTGGCGTTGACGACCCGCCGGTGGTCCGCGAACTTCACGATTTGCGCGACAGTATCAACGCCAAAAATTACCGCGAATATTATCACGATGCGCTTGAAAACCGCGAAGAGCTTTTTACGATGTTTAATCTCGGCTTGATTTCTCTCGAAGCGCGTGGTAAAGGCGAGGTACTTTTCTGGGACGTTTGCGAACGCGCCGACGAATTCGCGCAGCAGAAAAAGTATGTGGCGGAAGAGTTTGACGATCTTCGGCGGCTTCTGTGCGCGAAATATCTGGCGAATTTCTCGGTTTTTCGTTCGATGCCGGATAATTGGGCATTGGAGCAGCTTTTTCCGATTATTCCAATTCACAAACTCAACAAAAAGCCGACGGAATATGCTACACTGTGCGACATTACTTGTGATTCCGACGGAATTGTTGATAAGTTCGTTGACTTGCACGATGTCAAGCCTGTTTTAGAACTCCACAAATTAGTCAAAGGCGAGCCGTATTATCTGGCGATGATGCTCGTCGGCGCGTATCAGGAAGTGATGGGAAATAATCACAATCTTTTTGGCGTTCCGCACGAAGCGCATATACACATTGGCGAAGACGGTTACATTATCAAAAAAGTTATTCAAGGCGCGACGCTCGGCGATGCGATTACCGCCGTGCGTTTTGACGCTTCGCAGTTGCACGACCAATTTCGCCGCAGCGTGATGCGGCAGATAAAAGACGGCGAGCTTTCGACAAAAGAAGGCAACGGTTTGATTGAATTTTACGAAAACCAGGTTGACGGTTATACATATTTGTCGCCGAACGGAAGCGAATAGATTCCAGATTCTAGATTCCAGATTTCAGATTGAGAATATAATTTGGAATTTGAAATCTGAAATTTGGAATTAAAACGGTATGCAAAACGAAATCAAATGTTCAAAATGCAACGGCGCGATGTCCGAAGGATTTGTTATCGACCACGGCGATTATCAAGTAAAACAAGAACAGATTTGGGTTACGGGCGCGCCCAAAGCGTCTTTCTGGTCTGGACTGAAAACATCGAACCGAGATGCGTTTACCGTTCGGGCGTTTCGCTGCGCCGCTTGTAGTTATTTAGAATTTTATACAACTGACAAAGTTGATGTTTAGTGATTTTATAATTTTATTTTAAGAAAGTTTATTTATTTGGAGAAAGTTATGGCTACTCAAAAAAAATCGAAGGCTTCAAAATTTTTAACCGTTCCCACGCGACCGATTCCGGTTGACCGCGACCGCTCGGTTGCGGGCTTGCTGGAAAAGATGGAAGGCGCGGGTTTCGGCGCGCGGCAATTGGCGGAAGCGCACCGCATCTGGCTTGATATGCTCGACGACAATTCGACGATTTATCTGTGCGGTTCGGGAAATTTGATTCCTTCGGGAATGCGACGATTGCTCGCATATGTTATCAAAAATCGTTTCGTTGACGTTCTGGTAATGTCCGGCACGGTTCTGTTTCACGACATCCACGAAATTCTTGGGCGTAATCATTACCAAGCTCATCCTTCAATGTCGGACGACGAACTCGAAGCGTCGGAAGTCGCGCGCACCGGCGATCTTCTTGCCAGCCAGGACGAATACCGAGAAGCCGACGAATGGATTGGCAGCGTTATCAATCAATTGGAAATGTCGCGCTCATATTCGGTTCGTGAATTTCTGCATCTCTTGGGACGCGAGCTTTCGGAAATCGCGCACGAAGACGGAATTTTAACGGCGGCTTTTAAATCGCGCGTTCCGGTTTTCTGTCCCGATTTACTCGAAACACAACTTTCCGTCGGCATCGCCCGCGCCCGTTTTGAAAAGAAAATTCAGTTTAATTTCGACATCACCGAAGACACGATGGAAATGATGCAGATTTCTCAGCGCACGCGGAATTCGGGAATTATCACTTTGGGAAGCATCTGCTCGCAAAGTATGGTCAATATGGCGGAAATTTCATCTTACATTACGCGCAGCACGCCGCGCGGTCATAAATACGCTGTCTCAATCACGACCGATTCTGTGCCGCTTGACATCAGAACGCCTTCAATCGGCGGAAATCACACGCAGCTTTTCGGTAAACTTCTGAAAAACGCGACAACCGCTTATGTTCCAAGCGACCCATCAATCGCTCTGCCAATGATTGTTACCGCGCTTTCGCAAACCGCCGCTAAATATATGAAAGGCAGAAAACGCCCGACCTTTACTTTTTCAGGAAAAGAATTAGGAGTTGACGTGCCTTAACATTGAACATTTATCATTTATCATTTATCGGTTATTTTCTGGTAAATGATAAATGATAAATGATAAATGAAATGAGTGAATCTGCAAATCTTCCAATGAATTTCGGTGGTATTGAGGAAGAAGAATTTTCTTCTCTCGACGCCGCTCGAGTGATTGTTTTTCCGGTTTCGTATGAAGGCACGGTTTCCTACGGCGTGGGAACGGGCGCAGGCGCGATGGCGATTGTTGACGCTTCGCGCAATATGGAGCTTTACGACGAAGAAACTGATGCAGAAGTTTACAAAATCGGTATTCACACGCTTGAAGAATTCGCGCCGCTCGCCTCGCCCGAAGCGATGATGAACGCGCTTTATGAGCGTTCTAAAGAATTATTAAAGGAAGAAAAATTTCTTTGTATGCTCGGCGGCGAGCATTCGGTTTCCGCACCTGTAATTCGCGCTCACGCCGAAAAATTTCACAACATTTCGATTTTGCAAATTGACGCGCACGCCGACCTTCGTGACGAATATGACGGAACGCCGCATTCGCACGCTTCGATTATGGCGCGATGCGTTAAAGATTTACGCATTCCTTCCGTTCAAGTCGGTATTCGCTCAATCTCGGCGGAAGAAGCGCGTTCTTTAGACGCGGGATTACCAACAAAAATTTTTTGGGCGAAAGATATTGTCGGGCGCACCGATTGGATTGACGCGGCAATTGATTCTTTGACGGAAAATGTTTATCTGACGATTGACATTGACGGACTCGACCCGTCGCTTGTTCCGACAACCGGAACGCCTGAACCCGGCGGACTCGGCTGGTATGAAGTTTTGACTTTGCTGAGAAAGTTAGCCGAACGGCGGCGCGTCATCGGAATGGATTTGGTCGAGTTTTCTAAAACTGAAAATTCAGACGCACCCGCTTTTCTCTGCGCTAAACTCGTTTACAAATCGCTCGCCTATATTTTTCAAAATGACACGCCGAAAGTTCGTGGAAAATGAACTATATGAATACCAAGATAAACAGGGATAAATAAAATAGATTTCTTATCCTTGACTATCCTGTCATCCCTGTAAATTTTCTTTATTTTGATGCTTCACCCGCCGACGTGAACGTTTGGTCTTCGTTCCGGGTCAGGTTCGGCTTGCCGTAAAATTTCTCTCGTGACGGGCGCGGTGTCGCCTTCGCCAAACAAAATATATCTCACCAAATATGATGCCGGATTGCCTTCGCTCCAACCAAAATAAACGTGCGGGATTTTTCCGGTCTTATCTCTTAAGTGCATCAGAAGCGCGGCTATCGCATTCGGGACGGCTGGCGCGTGGGTTCTTAAGATTTTGTAACCTTCGATGTCAACGCCGCGAATTTTCAGCTTACCCTTAAACTCGGAAGCGTCTCCTAATTCGATTTCATAAAAAAGAATCGGATCGCTTGAAGGTATGTGATTATCAACCCGTTTTTCGTGTTCCTTAAAGCGATATTCCTTGACATCTCCTGTTTCCCGGCGATTGGTTACAATGCGAATTTCACCCTGCGCCATCTCTTCGATAAATTGGCTGGCTTGTTGGTCAAATTCGATTTTCTCGACGCGCAGTTCAGTTGAACGTAAAGCGCGTGAAACAAACGAAGCCGCGACGATAGCTAAAATAAATAAAGAGGCGATCTTAATTCCGTCCGGGCGTTCGATGATATTTGTAATTGTCGTGTATGAAAATACGAGCGAGATAAGTAAAAACGCCCATTTCATTAACTGGTTTCGCCGCCAGGACGAAATTGTTACGGCAATGGCGGCGGAAGTCATCAAAACCAAAACGCCCGTCGCATACGCTCCGCCCTGCGCTTCGACGTTTGCCTCAAAAATAATCGTTACGACAAAACAAATCGACGCGAAAACTATTACCAGCGGGCGTGTCGCGCGCGCCCAGTTCGGCGCCATTCCGTAACGCGGCAAATAGCGCGGAACGATGTTCAAAAGTCCCGCCATTGCCGACGCTCCGGCAAACCACAAAATTAAAATAGTGCTGATGTCATAAGCGGTTCCAAATATATCGCCGAGATGTTCGTGCGCGAGATATGCCAAAGCGCGCCCTCTGGCTTTGCCTCCTTCATCGTATTCCGCCGCGGGAATTAAAATACTTGTAATAAAGCTGCTGAAAATGAGAAAGAAACTCATTATTAACGCCGCCGTCAGCAACAGCTTGCGAGTGTTTTCAATCCGTCGCGGATTTTTGACAAGCGGCATTACGGCGACGCCGGTTTCAAAACCGGAAAGTCCAAGAGCGAGCTTTGGAAAGGTGATTAGCGAAAGAGCGACGACGGCAAACAAGCCTTTTATCTCAAAATTTCCGATGAGAGTTTTTGTCGAAAACAGATTATTTTTCCAATCCTCCAAAAGCGTCGGATGCATCACTATTTCATAAATTCCCGTTGCGATTACGACAAGATTTAAAAGCAAATAACTTATCACCAGAAAAACCGCGATTCCGATTGCTTCCTTGAAGCCTTTTAAAAAGACTGCAGCGAGAATAAAAATTAAAAATAAAGTTATCGGAATCGGGTGGTCGAGAAACGCGAGATGTTCTTCGACAAACGGGTTGTGAATAATGTGTTCGGAAGCGTCCGCCGCCGAAAGCGTGATGGTAATAACAAAATCGGTGGCGACGAAACCGAGCAGCGCAAGAACAAAAAGTTTGCTTCTCCAGCGGGACAACAACGATTCGAGCATCGAGATTGAGCCTTGCCCGTGCGGACTCTCCGCCGCTACTCGATTGTAAATAGGAAGCGCGCCGAAAAGCGTTAGTGAGACAAGAATAAGAGTTGCAATCGGCGAAAGCGCGCCAGCCGCGAGGAAAGCAATTCCCGGCTGGTAGCCGAGCGTCGAAAAGTAATCAACGCCCGTCAGACACATTACCTTCCACCAGGAATGAGTGTGATGTTGTCCTTCTTTTTCGTGCGGACCTTCAATCTCTTTAACGCCCTCCATCAACCAATTTCTAAATCCTTTATCTTCAGAACTTTTTACTGTTTCCATAATTTTTTAACGCCAAAATAAAAAGCCACACGCGCACAAAAATGCGCGTGTAGCCAGATTAAAATTTAAAATATAAAACTTATTAACACTTTTCCATTACGCCTGCGAGGTTAGCTGTCGGACTAGAACAATGGAATTGTTCATCATCTATAAAAATGATTCGCCCCAAATGTTGGTTCCCCCGCGCCTTTTAAAAAGACTTCGGCGATTAATTTTCAAACAAAAATTTAGGTTACAGAAAAAGTTATAAAAAAGTTATAAAAATTTGCGGATGTATTTGAGAGAGCTAGTTGTCTTTTTCGATTGGAATAACGTGAACCGCCGCGTCTTTGACCTCGCTCAGAAAGCGGTTGATAACCGAGCCTTTCCAAAAAATCTGCCAGCGCGAGCGCGCCGATTGTCCGAAGATGACGTGCGTCATTTCGTTTTCGCGGGCGAATTTTAGAAGCGCGTCGGCGACATTGTTGGATTTTAATTTGACGACTTTCGCGCCTAAGATTTCGGCGAAAGAGATGTTTTCCCGCAAAGCGGCGTAGGCTTGCGGATTAATCCGCCCGGCTTCTTCGTCTGAAGTTTCGACATAGACGGCAACCCAATCGCCGTTTGCCAAGCGTCCGGCAATCCGCGCTCCGGTTCGCAGTAGTTTTTTTGCCGAGCCGCGCGAAGCCAGACAAACCATCACCTTTTCCGGCACGACGGCTTGCTCCAATCCTTCGCGTTCCCGATATTCGTGGTCTTGTTCGGCTTGCTGCTGCGCGACTTGGCGCAGGGCGAGTTCGCGCAGCGCGGCGAGGTTTCCCTTGCGAAAAAAATTATTAAGCGATTGCTGAATTTTTTCCGGCTTGTAAATCTTTCCCTGTTTGAGTCGGGAGCGAAGCGTATCAATCGAAACATCAACGTCAATCACTTCGTCGGCGCGTTTGAAAAAACAATCGGGAACGGTTTCGCGCACCTGCACGCCGGTCGTGCGGGCGACGACATCGTTGAGCGATTCGATATGTTGAATGTTGACGGCGGTGATGACGGAAATTCCATTTCTCAAGAGTTCCAAAACATCTTCGTAGCGTTTGCGGTTTTTCGCGCCTTCGATATTTGTATGCGCGAGTTCGTCAACGATTGCAACCGCAGGGCTGCGTTCGATAATTGCCGCCAAATCCATTTCCTCAAAAACCGCGCCGCGATATTCGATTTTCTGCGGCGGAACCGTTTCGAGGTCTTTGATTTGCTCCTTCGTTTCAACGCGCCCGTGCGTTTCGATTGCTCCTAGGATGACATCAACGCCTTGTTTTTTCAATTCGTGCGCGTCTAAAAGCATCTGAAAAGTTTTGCCGACACCAGCCGCCGCGCCGATATAAACGCGCAGTTTCGCCCGTTCATTTTCCTCGACCGTTTTCAGCAATGATTCGGGCGACCGACGCTTGCCGCCGTTGCGATTCGGCATTTCGGTTGGAATTGTATCTACGAACATTTTCTTTCAGCGGTAAGTGCTAAACGATAAGTGTATTGAAAAAATAAGCCAGGTTCTAAAAATAATCCGCGCGGCTTGGCACGCTGTTCACTATTCATTGTTCACTATTCACTATTTTTCAGAGCGATTCCTCGTTTATCAGTGAATAGTGAATAACGGATAGTGAACAGCGAAGGAAACACTTCTGACTGGCTTACTTAATTTGTCAATACAGATAAGTGGTAAGTTTTTATGCTTTCACTTCCCGTTTGGCACTAATACATCTAATTCTAAATTCAATTTCAGCACATTCACGCGCGGCTCGCCGAAAATACCGAATTGTCTGCCTTCGGTAGATTTTTGAACGATGTTCCGCAAATCCGTTTCGCTTAGACCTCGTTCTTTAGCGACACGCAAAATCTGAAACTCAGCCGCCGCCGGCGAAATATGCGGGTCTAAACCTGAACCGCTCGTCGTTACCAAATCAGCCGGAATCGCCTGACTTGGATTTTCCGTCTGTAATTTTTCGGTGTCGGTTTTCACGCGGTCAATCAACTTTTGCGAAGTCGGACCAAGATTAGAACCGCTTGACGCGCCCGCATCATAACCGTTTCCAGCCGCCGGCGGACGCGAATGAAAATATCCCGCGCCTGTAAAATTCTGCCCGATAAGTTCCGAGCCGATTGCCTCGCCGTTCGCATTTTTAATCAACGAACCGTTCGCCTGATGCGGAAAAATCATTTGTCCGATTCCCCAAACGGCGAACGGATAAGCCACGCCGAGCGCGATTGTAAAAACCAAAATCATTAGAGCCGATGTTATTAAGTCTTTCATATATCAAAGTTCAAAGTTCAAGGTTCAAGGTTCAAGGTTTCTCCGTCCGACTTTGAACTTTGAACCTTGAACTTTGAACTGCTTTTAAGCTAAACCTAAAGCCGTAATTATCAAATCAATAATCTTGATGCCGACGAATGGCGCGATTAAACCGCCCAAACCATAAATCAACAGATTTCTTTGCAGAAGCGACGAAGCCGACATCGCGCGATATTTCACGCCGCGCAGCGCGAGCGGAATCAAACCGATAATCACCAGCGCGTTAAAAATCACCGCCGACAAAATCGCCGACTGCGGAGTTTTCAAAGCCATAATGTTGAGCGCGTTCAGAACCGGAAACGTCGCCGCAAACATCGCCGGAATAATCGCAAAATACTTTGCCACGTCGTTCGCAATCGAAAATGTCGTCAACGCGCCGCGCGTCATCAGAAGCTGTTTGCCGATTTCCACGACTTCGATAAGTTTTGTCGGGTCTGAATCGAGGTCAACCATATTTCCGGCTTCTTTCGCGGCTTGCGTTCCGGTGTTCATCGCCACGCCGACATCGGCTTGCGCCAACGCGGGCGCGTCGTTTGTTCCGTCGCCGGTCATCGCAACTAACTTTCCCTCAGCTTGTTCTTTTTTAATCAAAGCCATTTTATCTTCGGGCGTGGCTTCGGCAAGGAAATCGTCCACGCCCGCTTCGGCTGCAATCGAAGCCGCCGTCAGAGGATTGTCGCCCGTAATCATCACGGTTTTGATTCCCATCTGACGAAGCTGATTAAAACGCTCGCGCATTCCGCCTTTTACGATGTCCTTTAAATAAATCACGCCGAGCGGTTTATGATTGTCGGCGACGACAAGCGGCGTTCCGCCCGCTTTCGCAATTTTTTCGACAACCTCGCGCAATTCGATAGTTGATTGGACTCCGCCCGCCGCGACATATTTCTCAATGGCATCAACCGCGCCTTTGCGAATCTCGCGTCCGTCCAGATTCAAACCCGACATTCGAGTTTGTGCCGTGAACGGAATAAACTCGGCTTTGTTTTGAGAAAGCTCGCCGATTTCGCGCCCGCGCAAGCCGTATTTTTCTTTTGCCAGAATCACAATCGAGCGACCTTCGGGCGTTTCATCCGCCAGAGATGAAAGCTGCGCCGCGTCTGCCAAAACTTTTTCGTCAACGCCTTTGAGCGGAATAAATTCGCTTGCCTGCCGATTGCCCAAAGTAATCGTGCCGGTTTTATCGAGAAGAAGCGTATTGACATCGCCCGCCGCTTCGACGGCGCGACCGCTCATCGCCAAAACATTGTGCTGAATCAATCTGTCCATTCCCGCGATGCCGATTGCGGAAAGCAAGCCGCCGATTGTCGTCGGAATCAGACAAACGAGAAGCGAAATAAGCACGAAAACGGTTTGCGCCGCGTTTGAATAAATCGCAAACGGTTGAAGCGTTACAACTGCCAGCAAAAAGATAATCGTCAACCCGGCAAGCAAGATATTGAGTGCGATTTCGTTCGGCGTTTTCTGTCGCGCCGCGCCTTCGACAAGCGCAATCATTCGGTCAATAAATGTTTCGCCCGGATTTGACGAGATGCGAACTTTTATCCAATCCGACAAAACTTTCGTGCCGCCCGTCACCGCCGAACGGTCGCCGCCCGATTCCCGAATCACCGGCGCGGATTCGCCCGTGATTGCCGATTCGTCAACCGACGCAACGCCTTCGATAACCTCGCCGTCGCCCGCGATAAATTCTCCGGCTTCGACAAGAATCACATCGCCTTTTCTCAATTCGGGCGCAGGAACGATTTCCGTCTCGCCATTCGATTTTATGCGCTTGGCGTTTGTTTCCGTCTTCGCTTTACGCAGCGTGTCGGCTTGCGCTTTGCCGCGCCCTTCCGCCATCGCTTCAGCAAAATTAGCAAACAACACCGTGAACCAGAGCCACAGCGTAATTTGAATTTCAAATCCTAAATTCGCGTTACCCGAAAAAAGACTCGCCAGAAGTTTGAGCGTCAGAAAAACCGCGCCGACTTCGACGACGAACATCACCGGATTTTTCAGCATCGTTTTCGGATTCAGTTTTTTGATTGAATCAATTAACGCCTGCGTGATAATTTTACCGTCCCAAATTGAAATTTCTTTCTTCATATTTTTATTCACCACAGAGACACAGAAAGGCACAGAGGAATTCAATACGAGTAAAGTGAGAGTTGAAATTTTTAGAACTATTTTTCAAAATCTCTGTGCCTCTGTGTCGCGGAGCGGATGGTTAAATTTATTAAAAACTCTGTCCGTTAATCATCTGGAAATGCTCAAGAATCGGCGACAAGCTCAGCACCGGAAAAAACGTCAACGCGCCTAAAATCAAAATTATGCTAATTAGCAAAATCGTAAATAAAGGCGTGTTGACGGGAAATGTTCCGAGCGTTGCCGGAATTTGTTTTTTCCGCGCCAGATTTCCCGCAATTGCGAGCATCGGAATAATCATCAGAAATCTGCCGACGAGCATTGCCATTCCGAGCGTCGTGTTATACCAGAGCGTATTGGCGTTCAAACCGCCGAACGCCGAACCGTTGTTGCCTGTTCCAGAGGTGAACGCATAGAGAATTTCCGAAAGCCCGTGCGCTCCTTGATTGTTCAGCGAAGTTAAACCGAAATTAGGTGCGATTGACGAAATCGCCGTAAAGCCTAAAATAGTCAACGGAAAAATCAGCGCGTAGAGCATCGCCATCTGCACGTCGTAGGCTTCGATTTTTTTACCGAGATATTCGGGCGTTCTGCCGACCATTAGACCGGCAATAAAAACCGTCAGAATAACCATCACCAGAATTCCATACATTCCCGCGCCGACACCGCCGAAGACGACTTCGCCGAGCATTATGTTGACCATCGGAACAAGCCCGCCAATCGGCGTGAACGAATCGTGCATCGAGTTGACCGCGCCGCACGAAGCGTCGGTTGTTACGGTCGCAAAAAGCGTGGAATTGGCAATGCCGAAACGCACCTCTTTGCCTTCAAAATTTCCGCCGACAACCTGTTGATTAACGCTCGCCGGATAAAGCGGATTGCCTTTCGATTCTGCCCGGTAAGCGGTAAAAACTCCCGCTAAAAACAAAAGCGTCATTGCCGCATAAACCGCCCAGCCGTGTCCCTGCGATTTCACCATTCGCCCTAAAGCGTAGGTAAAGCCAGCCGGAATCAGAAAAATCAAAAGCATCTGAACGAAGTTTGAAAACGGTGTCGGGTTTTCAAACGGATGCGCCGAGTTTGCGTTAAAAAATCCGCCGCCGTTCGTGCCGAGCATTTTTATTGCAAGCTGCGAAGCCGCCGGACCTTGCGCGATTGTCTGCGTCGAAACGGTTTGGTCTTCTTTAACATTTTCGCCGTTCGCATCGCTTATCACATTTCCGTCGGCATCTTTTTTATCAACCTGAACGACAAATGTTTCAGTCAATCGAGCCGAGTCATACGGCTTAAAATTCTGCACAACGCCTTGTGAGACGAAAAAGACAGCCGCGAGAAACGAAATCGGAAGCAAAACGTAAAGCGTTCCGCGTGTTAAATCCACCCAAAAGTTGCCGAGTTTATCTGTTTCAAATCTGGCGATTCCGCGAATAAAAACGATTGCCAAAGCCATTCCGACTGCCGCCGAAAGAAAGTTTTGCACAGCCAATCCGGTCATCTGCGTGAAATAGCTCATCGTCGCTTCGCCGCCGTAAGACTGCCAGTTTGTATTGGTCACAAACGAAACCGCCGTGTTGAATGAAAGATGTTCCGACGGCGCGGCAAATTCTTGCGGATTGAGGGGCAAAACGCCCTGCAATCTTTGAATTGCGTAAAGCGCGAGCGACGAAAGCAAACTGAAAACGAGCATCGCCGCGCCGTATTGTTTCCAATTCATCTCAGAACCGGCATCAACTCTCGTTATCGCGTAAATAACGCGCTCAAGCGGTTTGAAAATAAAATCTAAAAACGTTCTCTCGCCGTTATAAACGCGCGCCAAGTAAATTCCCATCGGCTTTGCCAACAAGGTTATGAGGGCGAGAAAAATCAAAATTTGTAAAATTCCGTTAAATGTCATTTCGTTAAAATTTTTCCGGGCGCAAGAGCGCGTAAGCTAAATAAATAAGAAGTAAAATCGAGCAAATCACAGCTAAAATAGTTTCCAAATTCATTCGTTTTTCGCTCCTCCTTTTCCTAACGCCTCACAACCCGACAGATAAGCCAGAGCCAGAAGAAAAAATCCGACAATGACCGCGATAAAAAGTAAATCCAACATTTTCTAAACCTCTCTGATTGATGCCGCCAAACTTCTAAGAATAAATAATTGCGTCGTTTCGATTACCGTTTCCGTTTGAATACGAAATAAGCAAGCGCAAAAAAAACTCCGCCGACAATGACGAAAACCAACAATATCTCGAACATTAATTTTTCTCCGCTAGTTCAAATTGAAACCGACTGCGGCGTAAAAGAAATGATTTCCCTTGCTCGCATCGGCATTCCCGATGGAATAACCGAAGTATCCGGTAACTTTCCGATGCGGTTTGAACGCGACTCCGGGCGTGAAATATCCGGCGGCGTTTTTGCCCGTGAACCAATCGGCGTTGATGTTCAGATATTTATTGACGGTTTGTTCAAAACCGAATTGTCCGCCGACGCGCGCTGCCGTCGAAACGACGTTTTTCGTAAAATAATATCCGCCGCCGGTGATGCGCGTTTTGGTTTTAAAAGTTTTGCTGACCTGCGCGTAGGCGTAGTTGCCGATGTTGTAACTTTTGTTGCGAAACGGAATAAAAACATTGTCACCGACGACAACCGACACACCATTTTTTTCATTGTTATAAACGCGCCATTTGACCGCCGGAACGAGCGTCGTCGAATCATTTCCGGGATTAATGTTGCCGGTAACGTTCAATCCGAGTTCGACATCACCGCCTGCGCCGACGACCACGCGCGGCACGAACGACGAAAACCTTCGCAGCGCGTCGTCGTTGTTTGTCTTAAAAGTCGCATCGAATTCAAAATAAACTTTGCCTTTGTCCAGAATGTCCGACGAAGGCACGTTAAAAATTGTCTGCTGTGCATTTGCGCTCACGGCAAATGTCAAAAAAGTAAAAATAAAAAATGTTAAAGTCCGAATATGTAATTTCATTGTTTTTTTCAAATAGTAATTAGCCTAAATTCTCTTCGCTAGGTTTGTATTTTTCACATTCCTCATCCGTCATTCCATGTTTTTGCAATACTCGATTCTTCTTGCTTTATCAATATCTTCAACTTTGTCGAAACAATGCGCGCCGAGAACCCACAACGGCAAAACAATCATATACAACCAACTGCCGTGCGAATTTTCGCTGTAAAGAAATTGAATAACGGTAAGAAAACTGGCGAAGCCGAGAGTAAGCAATCCGCCGAGCAGACCGACACCCGCGCCGATATGCCAGATTGTCCAGTGGTTGCCGCGCATTCCTTTTTCGTGAAAAAAGGCTTTTGGCAGAGTATCGTCCGCCGACCCGCGCCGCTGTTGAGACTGCGTTTTTTGTAAAATAAAATTTGCGTTATTGATTTTCATTACTTTTCTCTCTGTAAAATAAAGTTATTTCGATTCTTCGTCCGCCGATTTAATTTCTTGACATTCTTCATCCGTCAATCCGTGTTCTCTGCAATACTCGATTCTTTTCGTCTTTTTTTCCTGATCCATTAAATCGAGAAAGTGCGAGCCGATTGCCATAAATATAAAACCCGCCACAATCAATGCCGTATCCAGCCAGCGAAAACTTAGGCGTTCAAAACTCGAAATTATCCAAAGAACCAAACCCGTTACCATCAAAAATAATCCGCCCGCGATTCCGGCGGCAGCACCGAGAAGAAAAGAATTCCTGGCTTTCTTCGATTTAATAACTTTGTTCTCCATAACTGCCTGATACATTTTTTGCTCCAAATAAAAAAGGCGCGAAGCACCAACGGCAACGCACCTTCTACGGTAAATTTCCTTGTCCTTCTCTTTTTGCCTACGAGGTTAGCTGACGGGCTGGAAGTAAAGAAGTCTTCCGCAAAATGCTTCGCCCCAAAACGATTGGTTCCCCCGTGATTTTTTCACAAAATCTTCGGCGACAAATTGTCAACAGAAATAGATTACGAAATTAGATATAAAGATTGTGTAAGAGTTTCATAAAAATTTCGTAAAAATTCATAGGAAAGTTAGCCGCTGGCAAACACAATCGGCAAGAGATTTGAATTTGTTGTTCGTGGCTAACTTTCTTTCGGAAGGAAGCGATAACCGATCCAAGGCTCGGTTAATAAATATCGCGGCTTGGAGAAATCTTTTTCGATTTTTTTACGCAGAGAGCCGACGAGAACGCGCAGGGCTTCGGGCGATTCGGTGTAATAACCGCCCCAAACTTTTTGCAGAAGAACCGTGTGCGTCAAAACCTTGTCGGGATGTTTGACTAGATATGCGAGCAGTTCAAATTCTTTTGGCGTAAGGTGAATTTCCTTTTCGCCAACCAAGACCTTGTGTGCTGAAAAATCAACGTAAAAATCGCCGACTTCGATAAAATCAGCCGTTTTCTCCGGCAAACGGCGCAGGCTTGCGCGGACGCGGGCGAGGAGTTCATTCGTGCCGAAAGGTTTTGTAACATAATCATCTGCGCCCGCGTCCAACGCCTCGACAATTGTTTTTTCTTCGTCGCGGACGGACAAAAAATAATCGGCACGCTTGATATTTCCCGCAAGCGCCGACACAATTCAAGCCCGTCCATATTCGGCATTTGTAAATCCGTGATAACCAAATCAGGCTTCCAATCTTGGAAAAGCTCAAATGCGGATTCGCCGTCGCCCGCCGTGCGAATGTCGTATTGGTGCGCCGACAAGATATGGCGCATCACGCGAATTATCTGCGCTTCATCATCAACGACAAGAAGTTTTTGTTTTTCATTCATTAAAATTTAGCGGTAAATCAAACACAAACTTGCTGCCGATTTTACCGTCCTCAATCCAAATTCTTCCGCCGTGTGCTTCGACAATTCCCCGAACAATTGCCAAGCCCATCCCGAAACCCTTTGTGTTTTTGTCTGCTCGATAAAATTTCTGAAATACTTTCTCGCGTTCCGCTTCGGTGATTCCTTTACCTTCATCTTCAACCGAAAACCGAATTTTGTCGTCAATTCGTTTTGCTTCGATTACGATTGTAGAATTTTTCGGCGAATACTTCGCGGCATTGTCAAGCAAATTATAAATGACTTCGGCAATCGCCTTCGAGTCAACCGAAAGCACCGGCAAATTTTCTTCTATGTTAATTTTCACTTGATGATTGGCGGTTAAATTTTCGGCTCTTTGTAAAGCATTTGAGAGGATTTCTTCAATTTCACTTTGAGTTTTTCGCAAACTGAATTCGCCCGCTTCGATTCGCGCAAGTTCGACCATTGATTCGATGAAATCATTCAAGCGGTCTGTTTCTTCGTTGATAACTTCGAGCAGTTCGCCGCGCCCTTCGCGCTCAAGCGTAACGTGAATCGAATCTTGCAGGTGTTCTTCAATCAGCATCGTTACCGACGCTTTGATTGAGGTCAGCGGAGTTCGCAAATCGTGCGTAACGGCGTCGAGCAGAGCCGATTTTAGTTTTTCGCTTTGTTTGAGGGCTTCGGCGCGGCTCGCTTTTTCAAACGCATCTTGCAATTCGTGATAAAGTCTTTCGGCTTCTTCAGCGCGGCGCTTGGCTTTCGCCGATAACTGCCCCGCCGTAATCGCAACCATCAAAAAAGCGAACAACGCAATCAAATTTTCCGTATCGGAAATCGTAAATGTTCCAATCGGCGGAAGAAAGAAAAAGTTAAAACAAAGCATCGCCGAAACCGCACAGAAAATCGCCGGTTTACTTCCAAAAATAGTTGCAAGAAATAAGACAAAGAGCAGAAAAATCAATGCAACCGTTATCGGATTGATATGGCTTTCAAGCGCAAACATTCCCGCCGTCAAAACCGCTGTCCCAATCACGGCAGAAATATAAGGCAGCAAAATTTTGAAACTGTGTGTTCTCACTTTTTGTTTATTTTTTCCTTTTTTTCGTAAAATGTAAAAGTTACGCAAAATTCGATTTAAAAATTTGTTTGAAAAGTAAGAAATAGGACGCGGATTTTTGCTGATAAAGCGGCTTTCTACGGATTGTTATTAAATAAAATTCTGCGTCAATCCATCTAATCGGCGTTTGTACGCGTCTCATTTCTTATTTTTCAAACAGTTTCAAAAATGGATTTTCGATAAAATGTCCGAACTTCCCATTCGCACGCAGCGTAAAATTAAAAGTCGAGTCCTTGAAAGCGTTTTAGCCTTTCAAAAGGCGATTGTTTGAAGTAAAATTCAAATGGACAACAGCAATTTTTGGAGAAATTATAGATGTTTAATAAAATGGCTCAATTAATGAAAAATTATCAATTACTAAGTTTTTTGCTTGTAATTTCGCTTCTCACAATATCGGGTTGCAAATCAAATTTACTTGGCGGAACGGACATTCCAACCGCCACGCAAACGCAGCCGCAAGCGCCGCCCGCGCCCGTCGTTGTTGATGGGATGCGAACTTCTTACGCTGATGTCGTCGAGAAAACTTCGCCCGCGGTCGTGCGAATCGACGCTGAGCGCAAGAACAAGGCGATGCCCGACCAGCATCCGTTTATGGACGACCCGCAATTCCGTGATTTTTTCAAAAATATGCCGCAACAGCCGCAACCGCAACAACGCGCTCCGGTCGAGCGCGGGCTTGGTTCGGGCGTCATTGTCAGCGCGGACGGAACGGTTTTAACCAATCATCACGTCATTGACGGCGCGGAAAAAATCACCGTGCAGATGAACGACAACCAAACCTACGAGGCGAAAGTCGTCGGTTCAGACCCGCCTTCGGATTTAGCCGTTTTGAAAATCGAAGTAAACAATCTGCCGTTTTTGAATTTGGGAAATTCCGACAACGTGCGCGTCGGCGATATTGTTCTGGCAATCGGAAATCCCTTGGGTATCGGGCAAACCGTTACGGCGGGAATTATTTCGGCAAAAGGCAGACGGACGGGTTTGAGCAATGGAAGCTTTGAAGATTTTCTGCAAATTGACGCGCCGATAAATCGCGGAAATTCCGGCGGCGCGTTAGTTAATCTTAATTCCGAGCTTATCGGAATTAACTCGCAAATCCTTTCGCCCTCGGGCGGCAACATCGGCATCGGATTTTCGATTCCCTCAAATATGGCAAAATCCGTGATGGAACAGCTTTTAAAGGACGGCAAGGTTCATCGCGGAATGCTTGGCGTCGATATTCAAAGCATTACGCCGGACGTAGCGAAAAGTCTTGATTTGAAAGATAACAAAGGCGTCATCGTCAACAATGTCCGAACGGGCAGCGCGGCGGAAAAAGCCGGTGTCAAACGCGGCGATATTATTGTTGCCATCAACGGCGAATCAATCGAAGACGGAAACGTCCTTCGCAATAAGGTAGCCGCGACGCAGCCCGGCTCGCAAGTTAAATTGAGAATTTTGCGCAACGGCAGCGAACTGGAACTGGGAGCGACGCTCGACGAATTCAAAGCCGATGGCGTAAAGCCTGAGGACGCCAATCAAGAAAACGAAAGAGAAGAAAACGAATCAAACCAGAACGGAAAACTTGGACTAAGCCTTCAACCGCTCACGCCCGAAACCGCCAGACAACTCAAACTGCCAGCCGATTCGCAAGGCGTTGTCGTCACGGAAGTTGACCCAAATGGCGCGTCGGCAACGGCGGGAATCAATGAAGGAGACGTAATTTTGGAAGTCAATCGGAAAGCGGTAAAATCACTCGAAGACGTACAATCCGCGCTCGAGAATTTGAACGACAGACCGGTTCTGCTGCTTGTTTCGCGCAAAGGGCAGACGGTTTATTTAACCGTCACGCCAAGTAAGTAATCTGTTCGAAGTCCAAAGTCCTAGGTCCTAAGTCAAAAAGAAATTGAGCTTGGACTTTGGACTTTGGACTTTAGGCTCCTAGTTGTGTAAAAATGCGTTTATTATGTGGAACAAAATTTATCCTTTGCTGCTTGCCGCAAGCGTTGTCGTAATGGGCGCGGTCGCTTATCTGACCTACTCACAATTGCAAAGCGTCGGCTTTGCTCCCGCTAAAATAGTCGCCGATTTTAATAATTATTCAAACAGTTACTGGGGAATTCTCGCCGTATCTTTTTTGATTTTACTAATCGTCGGCAACGTAATATTGTGGCTGTTTCGCAACTCCTGGGCATTGTGGTCAAGCCTCGCGTTTTTCGCTGTGTTTGCGCTGCTCAAATCATTCTGGCTTGATAAAGCGTTATTCGATTACGAAACCGCCAATTCGTTGGCGGCTAATCCGACTTTCAGTTCTTATTTTGTCGGTGTTCTAATGGGCGCGGCGGTTGCGGCGGTGATTTTCTTTAATCACTTTTTGGTATTGCGAATGCGCGATAAAATACACGGCGAGCCGGCTTTGATTGATGGACAAACGACAGAGCCAATTTTGACCGAGAAACAAGAATCAATCAAAGCAATCGAAACTCCGGTCAGTCAAGAACAACGCACAAGGGACGAGGAAATAAAATAAATTTTCGTCGCCCAAGAAAAACCGAAAGGCTCTGAATTCAACAATTCAGAGCCTTTCGGTTTAAGAAATCGGAACGGCGAGATTCGAACTCACGACCTCTTCCACCCCAAGGAAGCGCGCTACCAGGCTGCGCTACGTTCCGTCAAATTAACTTATTCAGATTAGAAATGATCGGTCGGTTTGTCAAATTCGGTTTTTTACCGCGTTTTCAATATTGTCTCGGCGCGGGTTCGGATTTGTTGGTCTTGAGCATTTCGCGCAGTTCAAGCAGTTGCGCGGCAAGCGCCGTTAAAGCCTCGCGGCGTTCTTCGTCCATTTCGGCGGGTTCGCTTTGATGCAAATTGTGTTCTTTAAAATTATCAATTTGGCTTGATTCTTCATCATCTTCAATTTCAAAAAGCTCGTCCTGTTGCGGGTCGGGCAGTTTTACTTCTTTGAAAAAACTTTCTTTCGCCGCCGGTTCCGGGTGAACAATTTTCAGACGGCTGGTTTCGCGCAGTTCGACTTGCAGTTTTTTCTTTGCTCCGGCGATTGTATAAAGGTCGTCGTAAAGTAATTCTTTAATACGAAGAGCAATTTCAACGTCGCGGCGGCGGTAACTGCGTTGACCCGAACGGTTTTTTTGCGGTGAAAGCATCGGGAACTCGGTTTCCCAATAACGAAGAACGTGAGCTTGCACGCCGACAAGGTCGCATACTTCGCCGATTTTAAAGAATATCTTTTCCGGTATCGCAGTCGCAGGATGTCCCATTTGAACCTCGAATGTGTTAAATTTTTGGTGATTTTTTTCGCCGTCGTTATTGTAAGTTTTTCGTAAATTGTTGTCAATAAAATTTTTATGCAATCCGAATTCGAGTTTATTGAAAATTTAAGAAGTAGAACTTCTAAAATCCGCACTCCGCATTCCGCATTCCGCATTGGAATCGGTGATGATTGCGCTGTTCTGCCGAAAAATTCCAAGACCGATTTAGTCATCACGACCGATTTGCTCGTCGAAGACATTGATTTTCGGCTTGATTGGACAACTTCGGAATTTCTCGGACATAAAGCCTTAGTTGTTTCGCTTTCGGACATTGCAGCGATGGGCGCAAAACCTGTTTGGGCGATGCTTTCTATCGGCATTCCCGAAAAAATCTGGAAGACTGATTTTGTCGAAAAATTTTATGACGGCTGGTTTCGTTTAGCGAAAAAATTTAATGTCGAATTAATTGGCGGCGACGTTTCAAAAACGCCTGACAAAATCGTGATTGATTCGATAGCGGCGGGCGAAGTTAAAAAAGGCAAAGCCGTTCTGCGTTCAGGCGCGAAAGTTGACGATTCGATTTATGTTACCGGAAATTTGGGCGGCGCAGCAGGCGGATTAAAACTGCTCGAAGAAGGTTTTCGTTACGATTTTCCCGAAGAAATCTGGCGAAAAAGACTTCTTCTCAAGCAGCTTCAACCGCTTCCGCGAACTTTTGACGGCGAATTTCTGCGTGAAAATAATCTGGCGACTTCGATGATTGATTTGAGCGACGGAATTTCTTCAGATTTGGCGCATATCTGCCGCGAAAGCAAAGTCGGCGCGAAAATTTTCGCCGATAAAATTCCGTTTGATAAAAATCTTCGCGGTTTGACGAAATCGTTTGACGAGAAATTAAACTACGCTCTGAATGGCGGAGAGGATTTTGAATTGCTTTTCACGGTCAATCAGAAAAAAAATTTTCAAGTTGAAAATGAGCTAAAAAAACGAGGCTTTTTCTGTATCGGAAAAATAACTGCAAATACAGAAATAATTGAGTTTGACGCTGGCGAGGAAACGAAAATTTTACCGCCGAAAGGTTTCCGTCATTTCTAGGAAAATTTTACTGCGCCGAAAAAACTTTGCAAGAAAACTCTTGACAATCGTTTTTCAGACGTGCTAAAACTTTCAACTGTTTGCCGGAAGAGCAAACGAAATTTTCAGGAGATAATTTTTGTGATTCAAAATTGGATACATACAAATGAAATATCAAATGGCTCGCCCGCACGGAGAGAGATGCGGTTTAGCGTCAGCCTGAGTGTGTCCTTGTGTGCCAATTTTGATAATCCGAATTATCAAACGAAACTCGACGGCTTAGAACGCGCGGAGAAAAAGATTTAGAAAAGCGGGAGCGATAAGTTTTCCGCTCCCGAAACGTAAAAATTTAGCGAGTTTTGTTTTAGAAAACTCGAAATTGTTTTTGGAGCGGTAACGCGAAAGTTCTCGACAAGAGACTCGAAAGTTACCGCTCCTTTTCGTTTTTAAGATGTTTGACAATTGAATATCCGAAATTAGTTTGGAAGTTTTGGCTCGTTTGCGCGCGAAGATGCGGCGACGAGGAAATTTTCAAACAAAAATAAAAAAAGGCAGAGAGTTTGGAAAGATTATCTTCTCGCGTTAAAAACTTTGGCGAGTTCCGACGAGAAAATAATCTGCAACATCCGCGAGGCACAAGTGTGTCTTCGTCTGTCTAAATCTCTGCCTTTTTTATTTTACACACATTTTATTTTTTACGCATCGGTCGCCGATTGGTAACGGCTGTCAGTCTGTAAAACTGTCGCGCTTCCTGCGCTGTGAAAGTTCGAATCTTTCCCGATGCACCAAATTTTTATAAATTTTTGTGAGCGAAACTCAAATGGCTGAGTAGCGGTCTTCCAAACCGAATGCTGCGGGTTCAAGTCCCGTCGCTCACTCCAATTTTCACAGACATGTAGTTTCAACCGGCAAAATATCGGTCTCCAAAACCGAAGTTCTCCGTTCAAATCGGAGCGTGCCTGCCAATTTTAATTTCCAACAAAAGAGCAAAGAGCGAAAGTCTTTGCCTCACTCCTCACCATTTTCACTTTGCGGAAGATTTACCTAATCGGTAAGGTAGTAGTTTTGAAAATCATCGCGCATTAGTCGCTTGCGGGTTCGAATCCTGCATCTTCCGCCAAATTTTCGGGGGCGTAGCTCAACGGAATCAGAGCAGTTCATTACGAATGAACAGGTTGGAGGTTCGAGTCCTCTCGCCCTCTCCATTTTTCGGCTTCGTAGCTCAATGGATTTAGAGCGCAGGTCTTCTAAACCTGATGTTGCGAGTTCGAGTCTCGCCGAAGTCATTTCTCTAATTCGTTTCGGGGTCGTCTAACTGGCAGGACGCATGATTTTGGCTCATGAAACAAAGGTTCGAATCCTTTCCCCGAAGCCAGCAAATTTTATTTCTGGGCGTTCCGCAGATGACTATACGGACTTGCCTTGGGAGCAAGTTTTCGCAGGTTTGAATCCTGCCGCCCAGACCAAGATTTTCCAATTCGTTTTTTGCGCCGACGTAGCCCAACGGCAAGAGGCACTTGTTTTAGAAACAAGGTGATGTGAGTTCAAATCTCACCGTCGGTATTAATTATTTCACGTCGAAGTGGCGGAATGATGAGACGCACAAGGTTCAACCATTACCTTGTGAGAACGAGACTCGTGCGGGTGGAAATCCCGCCTTCGACACCAATTTTATTTTCGGGCTGATGATGTAATCCGACAGCATAGAAGTCTTGCAAACTTCTCGTAAGGGTTTGAATCCCTTTCAGTCCACCAGTTTTCAATCTGCTCGCGTAGCCCAATCGGAAGAGGCAAAAGTTTCAAAAACTTTTCAGCGCAAGTTCAAATCTTGCCGCGAGTATTTATTTTCTATAAGCGCGTGTAGCCCAACGGCAGAGGCGACAGTCTTAAACATTGTTCAGTAAGAGTTCAAATCTCTTCGCGCGCACTTCTCAAGAGGACGTAGGCAAATCGGTTAAGCCGCCAGCCCTTCAAGTTGGAGATTGCGGGTTCGAGTCCCGTCGTCCTTACTAAAGTGTAAAGGGGAAAGGATAAAGGCGAAAAAATTCTAATCTTCATCCTTTCTCCCTTATCCTTTCCCCTTTCAAAGGCGAGCATAGCCAAGCGGATAAAGGCGACGGTCTGCAAAACCGTTAACCATCGGTTCAAATCCGATTGCTCGCTCCAACTTTTCTTTACAAATTCCGGCGCGAATGCTGAATGCGACTACATAGCTAAATGGTAAAGCAACAGACTAATAATCTGTGTTTGCCGGTTCGAACCCGGTTAATGTCGCCTCGATTTTGTCGCGCTGAAATTTTATTTGCGGAAACGTGATGAAACGGTAGCCATAACTATTTGCTGAACAGTCGAGTCAAACTCGTGCAGGTTCGAGTCCGGTCGTTTCCGCCAAATTTTTTATAGGGCGAATGCCGAAATGATTACATCAACTTTTAATTGAAAACGTATCATTTCAAATTTTGTCGCCCAATCTTTTCGTTCTCGGGCGAATGCTGAAGATGAATACATCGGTTAGAGCGTTTGACTTAAAGCTCAAAAGGTCGTCGGTTCAATTCCGACAATTTACTCGAAAGAGCAAATTTAGCTCAGTAAAAACGTCGCTTCCTTTTTTGTCGCCCAAACTTTTTTTTGTGGATTGTAGCTTAAACGGCAAAGCGTCGCACTGTGAATGCGAAAGATGCGTGTTCAAATCACGTCTTTCCACCCAATTTTTTCGGGATTGAAGCACAAAGGCTGTGCATCCGATTGTCTATCGGAAAGGTGCGAGTTCGAGTCTCGTCAGTCCCGCCAAACTTTTTAACTTTTTATATTTATTCGGAGGAAAAACTATGTTTGAAAATTACTTTCGGAGGTCAAAACAATGAAGCTGTGAATATTTAATCTTCCATAGATTGTCTGAAAAATTACCGTCGTTTTAATAACAAATAATTTCAGGTAAATCTAACAAAAAGGAAAACACAATGAGCAAAAACACGCGCACAAAATACCACGTGCGAAAACGAATCTTTTTAAACCGCGATTTGGATATGCGGGCGTTCGCCATCGGCATCGTCGAAGACACGCGCGCAATTCCTAATGATAACGAAGATGCCGGAAACTCCGGCTGGATTGAATTGGTTTTAGCTGATTGCTATCGCCACGTTTCTTTCGATTTTAATTTGAATACGAAAGAAAATCGCGCCAACAGTCTTTATAAAATCCGCCGTATCGCTGCAATCGTCAACTCCGTGCGCGATGCGATTGAAGCAGAAGCAAAATCAATTGACGAGCGCAAAATCGTCAAACCGAAAGCCGCGCCGAAAGCTAAAGACGCGGCAGGTTAATTTACAAATTGGACGTTTAGCTGAGACAGATTAGCGCAAGTTTGAAGCACTTGAAAGGTTGGTGCGATACCAACAGCGTCCGCCAAATCAAATTTGGATTGAGAATTGATTTCAACTCTCAATCCAAATTCAGCACAGCCGATTAACTCAGACGGAACAAGAGCGGCGGTCTTCTAAACCGCAGGTTGTCGGTTCGAGTGCGACATCGGCTGCCAAATTCTTTGAGCCAATTAGCTCAGCGGCAAGAGCGTCTGTCTTACAAACAGAAAGTCAAAGGTTCAAATCCTTTATTGGCTACCAATTTTTCACAAGAGCGAAGTAGCTCAACGGACAAAAAGAGCGTCTGTCTTGTAAACAGAACGATGCGAGTTCAAATCTCGCCTTCGCCTCCAACGATTTTTGCCTTGCGGGAATGGAGCAATGGCGGCTCAACGGTCTCATAAGCCGTTAATCGGACAGGTTCAAATCCTGCTCCCGCAACCAATTTTTCGGGGCATAGTTTAATGGTAAAACAGTCGTTTTATAAGCGATATTAGCGGCAGATTACCGCAAGATTACAAGTTCGATTCTTGTTGCCCCGAATCTCAAAAGTAGAAACCCGCGCGTCGGCAAGGGTGCAAATCTATTCTATAAATTACAAAACAATCCTACCAAAACAAACGCGGACGAGAAGTTTGCGAGGACAAAAGAATGCTGAAAATTCCCTTCTTTTGTTTGCAACAAACACACTTGTCTTTTGTCCGAAGATGCGATTTTTCGCTCGCGTTTGCCTACCAATTTTGGATTGTCTGTAAAAAGTTTTTGGCAGATAGCTTAATCGGTAAAGCGCGTGATTGTTAATCACGTCCATTTCGGTTCGAGTCTGAATCTGTCAGCCAAATTCTCGAACGAAAATGTAAAGTGATTTTTCATTACCCATTTTACATTTTCCATTGATAACGGTCGGTGGCTAAGTCTGGCTAAAGCAACGGACTTTTAATCCGTATATCGTGGGTTCAAATCCCACCCGACCGACCAATTTAAAGGCGAAAGGATAAATGCGAAAGGCGAAAATTTCATCCTTTACCCCTCATCCTTTCGCCTTTATGAAGCGGCGAATGCCGATGGAACTACATCACCTACGAAGTGCGAGGTCGTCGGTTCGAGTCCGACCTTCCCGATTTTTTTACGGGAAGTAGCTCAGAAAGGTAGAGCGCGAAAAGCGAGTTTCATTAAACCTTGTCGCCGTAATTTTTTCGGTAGCGAATGCAGTTGGAACTACATTTGTAATGCGTCGGTCGTTGGTTCAAATCCAACCGTTTGCTTCGGCAAAGCGTAGCTCAGTCTGGATAGAGCAACGAAAACGTTTCAATAATCTTGTCGCTACTTTCAATTCAAATTTCGGGCGAATGCCGAGTAAGACTACATTCATAATTGGAGCAGGAAATCGGGAGATTTCCAACGAGCAAAACTCGTCGCTCGGTCTTTTCGATTTTGTCGTCCGAATCATTCAAATAAATTCCTAAAGGAATGCAAATTTTGTCCAAATAGGAGGAAATTATGGCTAATAAAAATCTATTCAAACTGTCAAAGGAATGTTCACGCCGAAGGCTGACACGATTAACGAAGCGGGCGGGTTGGCTTACAAACTCGTGCCGAAAGCGGCACTCGCGCAATACGCAGCGACCGGATGTTTTAATCAAACTTTCTACGCCGACGCGGGCGAGCAGCTTGAAAAAGTTCTTGAACTGGCGAAAGAACTCAACGCGGAATTTGTCGCAAAGACCGCAATTTACGCGCGTGAAAAAGGTTTTATGAAAGATATGCCCGCGTTGCTCGTCGCAGTTCTTGCTTCAAAAGATAAAGCGTTGTTTGAAAAAACTTTTCCGCGCGTGATTGATAACGGAAAGATGCTTCGCAACTTTGTGCAGATTATGCGAAGCGGCGCGACGGGCAGAAAATCGCTCGGCTCTCTGCCGAAACGAATGGTGCGCGAATGGTTTGAAACGCGCAAGGCGGAACAGATTTTCAAACAATCCGTCGGCGGGTCGCCTTCGTTTGCTGACGTTTTGAAAATGGTTCACCCGAAACCGAAAGATGCCGAACGCGAAGCGCTTTACGGTTATTTTATCGGGCGGGACATTGACGCCGATAAATTGCCGGAAATTGTCAAAGCGTTTGAGCGTTTCAAAAACGGCGACGCTTCGGAAGTTCCCGCTGTTCCCTTTCAGATGTTGACGGCTTTGCCAATTTCGACCAACGAATGGACGGCGATTGCGAGAAACGCGGCTTGGCAAATGACCCGAATGAATCTCAACACTTTCCAGCGTCACGGAGTTTTCCAAGATGCTGAAATGGTTGAACTCATCGCCAATCGCCTTCGTGACCGCGAAGCGGTTCGCAAAGCGCGGGTTTTTCCGTATCAATTGCTTGTCGCATTTACGGCGGCTTCAAACAATGCGCAGATTCCCCGCGAAATTACCAAAGCGCTGCAGGACGCGATGGAGATTGCGACGGAAAATGTGCCGGAAATTAACGGAAAAGTTTACGTTTTCCCGGACATTTCCGGTTCGATGCACTCGGCGATTACGGGTTTTCGCAAAGGCGCGACTTCCGCCGTTCACTGCATTGACGCGGCGGCGCTGGTAGCGGCGACGATTTTGCGGAAAAATCCGACGGCGGAAGTCATTCCGTTTGAAAGCGACATCGTAAAACTTGCGCTCAATCCGCGTGATTCGATTATGACGAACGCAAACAAGCTGGAGAGTCTTCCGGCGGGCGGAACGAATTGCTCCGCGCCTCTGCGTCATCTGAATCTTAGAAAAGCAAAGGGCGATTTGCTCATTTACGTTTCGGATAACGAATCGTGGATCGACACACCCGTTCACGGACGCTTCGGTGGAAGTGGAACGGAAACGATGAAGCAGTGGAACGCTTTTCAAGCCCGAAACGCGGACGCGAAACTCGTCTGCATTGACATCCAGCCTTACGCGCACACGCAAGCCGAAGAACGCGCAGACATTTTGAACGTCGGCGGATTTTCCGACCAGGTTTTTAACTTGATTGCGGAATTCGCGGGCGGCACTTTGGATGCCGAACATTGGGTTGGTGTGATTGAGAAGGTTGAGATTTAGTTATATAAATTCACTACAAAGATTAAATAAGTTTTTGTAGTGAATTTATAATTATTTCTATGGCAATTTTTTCGAGAAGAACTATTCAACGACTGATTGAAGAAAATAATATTGTCTTCAAAATGCCTGTGAAAAAGCAACGTGAGGCTTTAAATATAAAAAGTGAATCTTTCAATAATGAGTTTCTTGCACACGAATGGGAAATCGTTGTTTTAAATGCTTTTGCCAACACTTTCAAAAAATTTGGACAAGTAATTCACGAACAAAAGTTTAATCAAAAACCACTTGATATATTTTTTCACTCAGCAGTAAATCCTAAATTAAATTTTGTTGCAGATATTTGCTCAGTTACAGACTACGGAACTGATGAGCGATTTCCAATTGAAAATTTGGAAGAAGAATATTACGAACTGATTGATAAACGAAATCTTTGTCTGAATTCTTTTGATATAAAAGTTGGTGACAACAGTAATTTAATTTCCCGTGAGAAAGGCAGAGTTGTTTTATTTTTACCGCCGGAAAAAGACTTTGATAAAAAAATATTTAATGAAAAATTCAATGCTTTTCTTGATACGGTAGAAGCCAATCCGAAATCTTCACATCGCTTGCTTATAAATGAAGTTGAATTCGTTCTTATAGATAAACAAGCAAGCAATCTTTACAATAGAACTCTCATTTGGTTTTTTAGCACTTTTCATAAAACGAAGTTATTTAGGGAACTTTTGTTCAAAAGTAAATTCAGCAAGTTATTTGATGAATATGTGAGATATACACTAATTTTAATGTCTTATAATCCAAATCAGAGATTTACTTACACAATCGCAAATAGTCATAAAAACATAACCCTGTTAGAAAACAATACATTGTTTTATAGGCTAAGAGACAAACATCAACAACTAACTGACTCTAAAGCTCCGTATCCGAAGGGAATTATAATTTGCGATGGTAACTATGAGCCTTTCTCTTCCTTATATAGCGGTACTGGTCATTGGACGAGTAAGCACTACGATACAAAAGATATTATTAATCATTTTTTCAAAAAACCTGATTTTCAAGAAATTGATTTCATTTTATTTTTTGGTGTTTATCCTTACGGCGAAACTCGCAAGATTATCAGCAGGTGTTTTTTTAGAAACAAAGACAGGAAATTGGACGAATTGATTTTAGAAATTCTCAAAGGCGAAGATTTAATCAGCAATTTCCCTAAACCACACAGCACCGTTGGAAATGCAGTTAATCATTTAAAGTCAAAATATAAAAATATCGGAACGGAAGTTGGAGGTTATGAAGTGAGTGATAATAAAATAAAAATCTCATCAAGAGCAATACTAGAAATCTTAGCAGGCGAAACTACTATTCAAGATTTCACTGAAATAAATTTTCACCCATTAATAGGTAATCCATTTAAAGCTAAGTTAAAGGAAGGAAGATTAATTTCTTCTGTGGAAATTGAGAATACAGAAGATGAACGAGATGATGAATATATAGTTTTCAATTTTGGAGAGCCAGACGTGGCAATTTCGGACTTCAAAAATCCAACCGTTCCAAAAAAGAAATAATTCTACTTTCACATTGAAAATTTTGGCAAATGCCGTCGGAAATACATTGGTTTAGAAAGTTCGACTCTTTCCCGCTCCGTTAAAATTTATGAAGCGGAACTCTCGGCAATTTTGTCGCCAAATTTACACTCAGCTTTTGAGCGGCAGATAGATGACCAGATTATGCCATTCGTTTTCTAGACTGCATTCGGCGATTAAAACAAGTTCTTCGATTGCTTCGCCGATTGGCACGTCTTGCGAAACTTCAATCACGCCCGGCATCGGCGGCAAAGCGCGATTCACGCGGTCAAAGGCGTGTTTGCTCATTGTCGTAACGTCGTGCGTTAAGATGATGCGGTTTTCGTTTGCCGCCCACTCCAAAACTTCCGCGTCGGGTCTGGAGATTAGTCCGACATCCTGCACGCGAACAACGTCGAGTGCGGGCAACCGACGACGCAAACCGCGCAAGATGCGACGGTTGAAATCTTCGTCGGAAAGAAAAAGAAGCATCAGAGTTTTAAGCTGAATTGCGGCGGCGAGCCAAAAGTCTCTCGCGGATGCCCTGTAGATTTGAGCGCGATTCTATCTGCCGGCGCAACTTGTCGCGCTCGACATTTCTTTGCGCCAGATAGTTTTCAACTTCTTCGCGGTTTTGCAGGTAATAGCTGATGACCGCATAAACTTCGCCGAGTTCAAGCGAGTCGTAATCTTCGACAATCTGTTCGGGCGTTGCGCCTTGACCGAAAGCGATAATTACCGTGTCCAGAGAAACACGGGAATTGCCGATGCGAAGAACTCCGGCTTCAGTTTTGGTTAATTTAATTTCGGAAGTTGACACGACCATGCTCATAATCAAAATATAGCACGAAAAATTTTATTTGTATCTTCGTTTTCGTGCGAACTATTTCAAGTTTTTGGCGAATGCCGTCGGGAATACATCGGTAAAAATCTTTTCAGGTTGAGCGAGTTCAAATCTTGCCTGCTCCATTAAAATTTATGAAGCGAAACTCTCACCAAGCCTTGTCGCCAATTCATTTACAAGAAAGAGGATATGAATGAATTCGACGTTAATTATCAAATCAGTCCGGCAGTAACAAACGAGGAACTGAATGCGTTATTTGCCAATGCCTGGGAAAATCATAAAACTTGCGATTTTCTTCCGGTTTTGTCGCGCAGTCTGCTTTTTGTTTGCGCCTATTACGAAGCGGGATTAATCGGCTTTGTTAATGTTGCGTGGGACGGCGCTCAACACGCATTCGTTTTGGACACGACGGTTGACAAGGATTTCAGGCGACGCGGCATTGGAATTGGGTTGATAAAACGCGCGGCGGAAGCGGCGAAAAAACGCGGCGTCGAATGGCTGCACGTAGATTTTGAGCCGCATTTGGAAGAATTTTATAGGAAATGCGGTTTCAGACCCACGAACGCCGGACTGATAAATTTAAAAAGCGATTTGCCGCCAAATTAGCTTGTTTACAGTTTGATTTTTAGCTCGTAAAAAATTTCGTCCTCAATCGCGCCGTCCGTCCAGACTTTTTCGTGTTTGTGGGTCAAAACAAATCCGTGCTTTTGATTGGCATACTTTGAAGCGACGTTTGAGGCGCGATGTGAAACGATGATTTTCTCAACGGTCGGCTGCTGTTTCGCCCATTTAATTCTTGTTCGATACATCAATTCCGACAAGCCTTTTCCGCGTGCGTGCGGCGCAAGCCACGAACCCCACAAAAGCGCGGTTTTCTGGGTCGCGTCGTTGCGATCAACCGAAACGCCTGTCATACCGATTGGCGTATCGCCCGCGTAAATCAAAAATATCGCGTTGTCTTTCGCCTGCAGACGGCTTCGCCAATCGGCTTCGGTCATTTGTGATTCTTTTTCATAATTTGAGCCGAACACTTCCGGGTCGGTTTGAAGGGCTTTCAAACGAACGCGAGAAAAATCCTGCCAATTGTCTTCGGTCAATTGTCTGATTGAAATGCTCATAAAATCTCCTTGATTTTATTTTATAACGATAGGAAGAAGATTTTGTTTCGCGCGGAAAATTAACCCGCGACGCTTTCGCCAATAATTGTCGCTAATTTTATGGTTCACTACACGGCGAGCAGTCCTTTTCGCAAACGCGGCGTATCGGTTGGTGATTTTCTGTATCTGGTAACTGTCATTTCAGGACGGCTTTATCTGGCGGGAAAGATGGAAATCGGCGAAATCGTTTCGCTTGCGGAAGCATCGCGCCGCTTTAAGGGCGAGCGACTTTTTCAAGTTTCCGACCATTTATTTGCCCGCCGCGTAACGCCGCTTGATTATGCGCGCGATGTTCCTTTGCCGCTTACGGCGCGGCTTTTATTTTTCAAAAGCGGAAAACTCGCAACGCTGAAATTTTCAAAACCCGGCTGACTCGATTCGCAAACGCTGTGTGGTATCCGCGAGATGACGGAAGAAACGGCGGAAAAACTTGATGAACTTTTGCCGCCGTTAAGTTTAGTGAAAAACTAAAAGTGAAAAGTGAAAAGTGGAAGCCGAAGGTAAATCTAAGAAAATAAATAATTCCTTTTTCTACCATAATTTTGTTAAACTCAGCGTATAATAATGCCATCTAAAGCAGAGCTTTGAAAGGAACTCTTATTAATAAAGGGGACGAAATGATGCGAATAAAAAGCCGGGTTGCAACAATTTTGATACTCATACTCATTTGTCTTTGCGAAACACTCTCCGCCCAAAGGACGCGAGAGCGGACAACCGCGAATATCTGTAACTCGACATCTGGGCTAAGCGGTGTTTACCGGATTGATGTTGACGGCAGCGATAAGCTTTATTCGGTTATCGAAGGCGCGACGAGCAAAGTTCCGTATAGCGAACAGCAACAGTTTTTTATGGATTTGGCTGTCCGTCTAACGCCGCCCGACTTGCTCGCCATTGAGTGTCGCGGAAGCAACGTTTCGCTTGGCTCTTCACGTTCCCCGCGTATTGATTTTGTCGCCGACGGCGTAACCCGTTCCGTGCGAAGTGCGGACGGTCGCGTTGTTCGTTCGCGCATCGGATTTGAACGCAACAGTTTGATTTTCGCTTCGAGCGGCGGCAGCGACGACACATTGAACTTTACTTTTACGCCACTCGAAAACGGTAAACGCCTGCGCGTTACGCGCCGCATTTCTTCGCAAGAGCTTATTGAACCCGTTATTATTCAAACGGTTTATAACAAAATCGCTGATGTCGCGCGTTGGGACGTTTTCGATGACGCCCAAGTTGCCCGGCAAGCCGCAATGCAAGATGGTGGCAAAACCTCATCTATAACTGTGCCGCGTGCGCGTGTTGATACCGGAAGCGGCAAAGCAACTGCAATTCGTGAAGCGCTTAATCAATGGATAAACGCGACAAACCGGCGCAATATTGAAAAACAGATGTCGTTTTATATGCCGGAATTAAAGGCTTATTATCTCGCCCGAAACGCCTCGCGCGACTCGGTACGCGTTGAAAAGACTCGCACTTTTGCCGGAGCTAAAATGATTGACATTCGCGCCGCCGAACCGGAAATTATCTTTCAGGACGGCGGACGCACGGCAATAATGCGTTTTCGCAAAAAGTATCGGGTAGAAAACAATTCAAAAACCCGTAGTGGCGAGGTTGTTCAGGAATTGAGATGGCAGCAGACAAGCCGCGGGTGGAAGATTTTCAGCGAGCGCGACATCAGAGTTATCAGTTAAAGCATTTTAATCGGCGAAGTTTTTAAGCGTTTTAAAAGTGAGGAAACGAGGCGCGGATTTTCACGGATTTTTTAATAACGCACGCGTTCTATTTCTTCGCCGCTGCTTTTAATTTTGACTTTTCAAACGGTTTTTAACCGAAACAACAGATTATAATTTCATCTAAAACGGAAAAGGCTGGCTGTTCTGGCGTTGCCTACGCTCTTGCTTGCGTAGACGGCGGAATTCTCGCAACTCTTCGTCAGTCATCTGTTCGCGCTGCCGGCGACGCTCTTCTCGACGCTGCTGTATTTCATCGCGCTGTGCAGACGTGCGACCGGTGAAAATTGATTCGATGTCCGGCGCGCGCTGCGGTTCAATTACGCGAGTTCGGGTTTCGCCGCTGCGTTGTGATTGTGTGGGACGCGGAGTTTGTACCCGAGCCGAGCGTGTAATTTCATTTTGGTCAGGCGCGGGCTTTGGCTTTTCTGTTGTCTCAGCTTGAACAGCTTGCTCGTCGGAAGATTTCTTTTTTTCAACAGTTTTTTCGATTACAACGGGCTTAGCTTTCGCCTCGCTTACGGCTTCTAACAGAGGCGGGTTAGCGGCTTCGGGCAGCGGCGAATCTAAAACAATCGCGGATTGTTCGGCATTCGAGTTCGATTCCGAAACCGATTCAACCACCGGAGTTTGAGCCTCTTCGTTTGATAAACTCGCTCGATTAATAAAATATCCAGCCGTTACACCAACACAAATTAATAAAGCTACCAAAGCGGCGAGCGGAAACGATGAACGGTTTGTGCGAGGAGAAACTCTGGTTGTTACGTCGCCGAGATAAGTTGTTTGCGTCGCGGCTTTCGTCGCAGGTAAAGGCATTTGAGCATCCAAAGGCGGAATTTCAACCGCTTCTAATCTTTCTGTGTCATCCGTTTCCGGCAAAGCGACGGCTGAGTCAACGGCAAATGCCTCAAGAGCCGGAAAATCTTCGGTTTCGACAGAATTTATAGCTCCAACACCGGTTGGAACAACGGCAGGAGCTTGTTCCGGCACTTCTTCAACATTTTCGGCGGAGTAAAGATTAACGGCGTGTTCCAACGCCTGTCGCATTGCTTTTGCCGACGCAAAACGCCTGGAAGCGTTAAGCGCCATAGCCGAATTTAAAACATTCGCTACGTCAACCGGAATTTCGTTGTTGATTTCGCTGGCTAACGGAAGCGGGTCGGGATTTCCGACAATAATTTCGGCGGCGCGGTTAAGAACATCAATCGGCGGTTTGCCGGTCAAAAGATGATACGCAGTAGCCGCGAGCGCAAAAAGGTCGGAGCGAGCGTCGGTTCCCGTGCCTTGAATTTGTTCGAGCGGCGAATATTTACGCGAATAACCAAATATGCTTTTTACGCCCGTTGTATCTTCAGAACTTAGTTTCGCCAATCCGAAATCGAGCAAAATGACATCGCCGCGCGGCGTTATTTTCAAATTCTGCGGCTTTATGTCGCGGTGAATAATCGGCGGCTCCTGCGAGTGTAGATAATCAAGTGCGTCAAGCAAACTGTCGGTCCAGCGCAAAACGTCGCGCACCGGAAACGCGCCTTCGCGCTTTAACACTTCGAATAAATCCTCGCCCTCGATAAACTGCATCACCAGAAAATGCCCGTTATTTTCGGTGAAAAAATCAGAAACGTGTGGCAAAACCGGGTGCAGCAAACTGTTCAAAAGATGAGCTTCGCGCTCGAAAGCTTCGCCCAGCTCGTCATTTTTATAAAAAGTTTCTTTTATCGCAACGTGACTTCCGAAACGTTGGTCAACAGCCAGGTAAACCGCGCCCATCCCGCCCGCGCCGATTTGCCGTTCAATCAGGTAGCGATCTTGTAAAAGTGTTCCGTTTTCAATCATTTTTTTACCCGTCAATCAGTCGGCAATTTTGATGCCTTTTTCGGCTGTCGAGTTGATACGAAAATTTTGGCGAACAATATTTGTTTTTCGCCTTTCAAACAATCGAATCAATCCAAACGCAAAGCCGCGAGAAATCTCGACTTTGAACTTTGAACTTTGAACTTCGAACTTTGAACTTTAAACTATTTCAAGGAGGAAATATGCCACACAACAAATTAAACATCAGCGGCGCGAAAGCCGATATTCTGTCGTGGGTCAACCACGAACTTTCAACTGACGAACACAATATGCTCCGCAACGTCTCGCGCCTGCCGTGTCTTTACAAGCACGTCGCGCTGATGCCGGACGCGCATCTCGGCATCGGCTCGATGGTCGGCTCGGTCATTGCGACGAAAGACGCGGTGATTCCCGCAACCGTCGGCGTTGACATCGGTTGTTTTACCGGCGATACACTTGTTCCGACGCTTGACGGAAAATCTTATTCGTTAAAAAAGCTGGCGGAAAACGATAAAGAAATTGTTGTTTATTCTTGCACTAAAAGCGGGAAAATTGTCGCCGCAAAAGCTACGGCGAAAAAGACGCGCATGAATGCCAAACTCGTCAAAGTCGTTTTGGACAACGGCGCGGAAATTCGCTGCACGCCCGACCACAAATTTATGCTGCGAAACGGAAGTTTTCTTGAAGCGGAAAATTTGCAAGCGGGCGAATCGCTGATGCCGTTTTATTCGCAAAAAAACAGTGATGGATTTGTCGAAGTTGAGCAAAATTATTTGACTGCTCACAATCACAAAGCTGTTTCCGTCGCGTTAATTGAAGAGCGCGAAGACGTTTACTGTTTAACCGTTCCCAAATATCACAACTTCGCTCTGGAAGCCGGAGTTTTCGTTCATAACTGCGGAATGATGGCGGTTAAAACGCCTTTCAAAAGTTCGATTCTCGAAGGCAGATTGAAAGATTTGCGTCATCAAATCGAGCGCACGATTCCCGTCGGTTTTAACGAACACAAGGAAGCGGTTGACGAATCCTTGGCGTGGGAAGGCTGGAAAACTTTCGGCGATTTGCACCGAGGCGTTCAGCACCGAAAAGCGAAGGCGATGAAACAGCTCGGAACGCTCGGCGGCGGCAATCATTTTTTGGAAGTCTGTCTCGACACCGAAGATTATGTTTGGCTGATGCTGCATTCTGGCTCGCGCAATATCGGCAACGAAGTCGCTTCGCGTCATATCGAAACGGCAAAATCTTTGCATAAATTGTCGGAGCTACCCGACCCGAATCTTGCTTATTTCATTCAGGGTACGGAAGAATTCAGAAACTACTGGCGCGATTTGGAATGGTCGCAAAGTTATGCGTTCAAAAACCGCGAGATTATGATGAAACGTCTTTTGCGTCAGTTTAACCGGATGTTCAATGACGGCGAAGACTTTGTGCCGGAAGTTTCGGTTAATTGCCATCACAATTACGTTTCGCCAGAAGTTCATTTTGGCGAAAAGGTTTATGTAACGCGCAAAGGCGCGATTCGCGCAGACCAAGGAATGTTCGGCATTATTCCCGGCTCGATGGGCGCGAAATCATTCATCGTTAAAGGCTCGGGAAACGCCCAATCGTTTAATTCCTGCTCGCACGGCGCGGGTCGCCGAATGTCGCGCACACAGGCGAAAAAGCATTTCACGCGCGAGGATTTGGAACGCCAAACGGCGGGCGTCGAATGCCGCAAAGACGCGGGCGTGATTGACGAAATTCCGTCGGCGTATAAGGACATTGACGAAGTTATGCGAAACCAATCGGATTTGGTTGAAGTCGTTGCACAGTTAAAGCAAGTCGTTTGCGTGAAAGGGTAGCCTGAGTTTGCCAGATTAATCTGGCAAACTCAATTAACGTCTAAAGAATAATGAAAACTATACCCCCAGAAAACATTACTCATTATCATGTTTTCAATACACATTTCAAACCTCTTTCATATTCAGAATTAAATTCAGTGGCTGTCAAAAAAGACAAAACATTGAATCTTAGCTTTGAAGGTCTAATTACAGAAGACATATCAACGCCCTCACCCGACTTTAAAAATGTTAAAAGCAATTTCACAATTACTTTTAACGAGGAATTTCAAATTTTTAGCTTGATTGAGGATGGTTGGCTTCCACTACCTTTTGTTAATCCGCCACATTTTTTAGTAGATAGTAACGTAATTATTAATTTAGAAAAATTAATGAAGAATCCTTCAATCTCTAGTTCCGAAAATGCTTCATGGTGGCTTCAATTAATAAATACTTCAGACGTTATTATTAACCCAATTCTTTACGCATTTGAAGGAAAGGAGATGACAACTCCAAAATTTTCTGATTTTGTAGATTGTTTTGAAGATTCTACTAGAACTATTCAAAATGTACTGCCTAACGCAAAAATTATTATATTTACACCTGAGACTTATGCAGAAGTTTACAAAATAGTAAAAAATTCACTTGAGAAAAGAGAAAAACATACAGACTTTTTATTAAGGGTTAACTCAATAATCTATAATCATGTTTCAAAGCGGAATCTATCAAAAGTTGAGTTAGAAATTATAAAAATTGCTAAGGGATTGAAAATCAATTTAATGTCTTTGACTGTATTGGCAACCTTATCCTGCCTGTATGAAATAAACGATAGTTCATATTTTCCAGCGGCACGCAAAATACTTAAACTTTCACCCAAGTTTAATGAAACCAGTGCATTCAATGCTTTATCTGATTTAAGTGCCATTGAATTGTTTATTGGCACAGGTGCAGTTTCAAATGTAAAAGAACTACTCAAGTTCGCTTTTTGCACATCCGATAAATCAATTGCGCTTTTCGGCTGTGGACTCAACCTGAAAAATAAAAGTTTTGGTGCTAATGGATTGACTTGCAATGTCTCTATTACAAAAGAATTGTTTCCAATTCTTAATGATGCAGAGCGTCAAGAATTAATAACTAGACTCTCAAATAAATGAAATTCCTGTTTTAAGCATCATTAGTCTATTGGTAAAAACCTTGGTTGGTAATATCGTAACCAGCGGTTAAAATCCGCATCGCTGCTACAAACATTTTCATCTAGAAGCTATCTCAAAAATAGTTTCTCAACAAAATGAGCATACAGCCCAGTAAAACAAAGCCCAAATAGTTATCCGAATGATATTCGTAACGCACAATTATTCGCCGAAAGTTTTGCAGCC
>Ga0136617_10000064_pt1 | contig 67689 bp, 66 predicted proteins | sample AntDrymUQ3222106_2_FD_129672 | JGI IMG/M metagenome (GOLD analysis project Ga0136617, IMG submission 129672) | Polar desert sand microbial communities from Dry Valleys, Antarctica - metaG UQ322 (21.06) | ecosystem: Environmental > Terrestrial > Soil > Desert | place: Antarctica: Dry Valley...
CGTTCCACGACGGCCGACGCGGCCCCCAGGATGTTGCCGGTGGAGCGATAATTCTGCTCGAGCTTGACGATCTTCGCGCCCGGAAAATCGCGCTCGAAATTCAGGATGTTCTGAATGTCTGCACCACGGAACTTGTAGATCGACTGATCTTCGTCGCCCACCACACAGATGTTTTGTTGCTTCTCGGTTAGAAAACGGATCAAAGCGAACTGCAGCGAGTTTGTGTCCTGGTATTCATCGACCAGGATATAGCGAAACTTGTTGTTGTATTTCTCACGCACTTCCGCGTCTTTTCGCAGCAGCCGGACGGTTTTGATCAGCAGGTCGTCAAAATCGAGCGCGTTATTGGCGAGCAGTCGCTCCTCGTAAAGTTGATAGACGCGGGCTATCGAAGCGCGTCGTTCATCAACGTACTCGGCCCGTGCTGCATATGCGTCGACGTCTTCACCTCGATTCTTGGCTCCGCTGATGGCCCCTTGGACGGCGCGCTGCGCCAGCTTTTTGTCGTCGTAACCGAGTTCCTTAATGCAGTTTTTGATAAGACGGAGGGAGTCGTCCTGGTCGTAGATGGTGAAGGTCTTACTATAACCTTCATTTAGCTTCTCGATGTCCTGACGCAGGATGCGAACACAGAGGCTGTGGAAGGTCGAGACCCAGGGTACACTCGACAACTCCTGCCCACGCAGGAGTTGTTGCACACGCGAACGCATTTCCTCGGCAGCCTTGTTGGTAAAAGTGACGGCGAGAATGTTCCACGGCCGCACACTTTTCTCTGCGATAAGGTAAGCAATGCGATGAGCAATGACCCGCGTCTTGCCGGAGCCGGCCCCGGCAAGGATTAAGAGCGAACCGTCTGTTTGTTCAACCGCGAGGCGCTGTTCGGGATTGAGTGAAGATAGAAAATCAGTCATCAAAGTTAACGTTGAAGTGGAGTTCTCATTAAAGCATACGAATGTGATGCTCGCAAAAGTGGGCCATCGAACGATAGCGTGATAATTTCGCCTTCTTCACCGGCCTGTCCCATGAAGTAGGCACGGACATCAAAAACGATCCACGAAATACCACGAAAGATCACTAACAACATTTTCCGGTTCGTTCGTGTGGTTTCGTGGATCGTTGTCCACTAACCAAGCGCAAGCTTTTTGTTTTGAGCAAGGTTTGTGACGACCAACAGTCCCGTAGGGACGCAATGTTTACAGATATTGGTCCAAACTGTTCCGGCAGCTCCATTGGAGCGAATTGCTGTCTCCGACGAACCCCCCTGCAGGAACATTTCGCTCCTACGGAGGTGAGTCATCCGGTTGGTCGCGGTGGCAATAAACATTCTGCTCCTACGGAGCCCGACTTAGGACGCAAAGGTGAATCGAAGATCGGAGGTGTTTGTCAGTCTCGTTTTAAGGCGGTGGGGGCCACCATTGAGTCGCAGCAGGAACGAGGATTTGAACGCAAGAACCGGATAGATTCAACATCTAAAACCACTTATCATGGGCGCAGGTTGGAGTAGTTTTAACAATGGACAGTTCAGGAGGTGCTAGGATGAGCGCAATGGTGGATCAGCAAACGAATATGTGGAAAGACTCCCAGGATGAACTCTGGCAAGCCGTCATGGCCAAAGATTCAAGGTTTGACGGAGCCTTTGTGTTTGCGGTGAGCTCAACAAAGATCTACTGCCGACCCTCATGCCCTTCGCGGCGGCCGAGTCGCGAACGCGTTAGCTATTTTCGCTTGCCGGAAGCCGCCGAGCAGGCAGGTTTTCGCGCTTGCCGGCGCTGTCATCCCAAACGAACAACATCCACCGATCCTCAGATTGAGATGGTTCGGCGTGCTTGTCGATACATCGAGACGCAGGATGAAACATCAGTCACCCTCGCGGACCTTGGTGAGCACATCGGGATCAGTGCTTTTCATTTGCAGCGAGTTTTCAAAAGGGTCATGGGAATTACTCCGCGGCAATACGCTGATGCGTGCCGGATTGGGAGATTCAAGACGCGTGTTCGCGAAAGTGGCTCGGTAACCGGAGCAATGTACGATGCCGGCTTCAGCTCGAGCAGCAGACTGTATGCCCGGGCTCCGGCGGAGCTGGGCATGACGCCCGCAACCTACGGTCGTGGCGGCCGTGGCGCTATTATCAACTACACAATCACCCCCTGCTCGCTTGGTCTCTTGCTAGTCGCCGCCACTGAGCGCGGTGTGTGCGCTGTCAAACTTGGCGATTCCGACGCCGCACTGGAAGCCGATTTAACCAGGGAATACCCGTCTGCGAAGATTCATCGCGCTGACTCGATGCTGAGTCAACCGGTTGATAAGCTTTTGAATTACCTCTCGGGCAAGCAGCCCGATCTTCAACTGCCTTTAGACATTCAAGCGACCGCCTTTCAATGGCAGGTGTGGGAAAACCTACGTGCGATACCTTATGGGGAAACCAGATCATATGCCGAGGTGGCCAAAGCGATGGGCCGACCGACCGCCGTGCGCGCGGTCGCCAGGGCCTGTGCTACCAACCCGGTCGCGCTGGTCATTCCCTGCCATCGGGTGATTCGTGAAGACCGAAGCCTGGGCGGTTATCGCTGGGGATTGGAACGGAAGGACGCCTTGCTGGAACAGGAGAAGGGGCGCAAGGGCGGCGAAATCCCTACAGACGCTTTGATCCAACCTTGCGCTACTTCCTCTTGAAGTATTGAACGGCGCGTTCATGCTTTTGCGCCAATTCGCGAGTGGCGAAAGTGCCGAGGTTCCTTCGCTTGCCGGTCTTCGAATCTTTCTTTCGGGAATACAGCCGATACTGGCCGGACTTTAGCTTGCGGATCATAAACACTCACTCCACGGTCACTGATTTGGCCAGGTTGCGAGGTTGGTCAACATCGCAGCCGCGACGAACAGCGATGTGATATGCCAGCAGTTGCAAAGGAATGATGGAGAGGATAGGCGAGAGCAGGTCACTCGAAGGCGGAATTTCGATCACATGATCCGACTCAGCTGCCGACATTGTGTCACCTTCAGTTAGCACCGAAATCACTATGCCTTCACGCGCTTTCACTTCAACGATGTTTGAATGCGTTTTTTCGTAGCGCAGTTCCGAGGGACGGTTGCCCTCTTCGCGAGTGTTGATGAAGAGCACCGGCAACCGCTCGTCAATCAGGGCGTTGGGGCCGTGCTTCATCTCGCCGGCAGGATAGCCTTCCGCGTGAATATAGGAGATTTCCTTTAACTTTAGGGCACCTTCAAGCGCGACCGGAAAATTGATTCCGCGCCCGAGGTAGAGGAAGTCTGTGCAGCGGAAAAATTCCTTCGAAAGTTCTTCCATCTGATCAGATTCGTTCAACAGGTGCTCGAGTTTCACCGGCAATTCCGCCAACTGTTGCGCGTGGTGTTGAGCCTGTTCCGGCGAGAGTGCGCCTCGCAGTTCTCCCAGATAAAGCCCAAGCAAGTACAGGGCAATCATCTGCGAGGTGAATGCTTTGGTAGAGGCTACGCCGATTTCCGGTCCGGCGTGAGTGAGGATCGTGCCATCTGCTTCTCGCACGATCATCGAACCTTGCACGTTACAAATCGCCAGCACCTTCGCGCCCAGTTCTTTCGCTTCCCGCAACGCCGCGATCGTGTCCGCAGTCTCTCCGGATTGAGAGATAACCAGCAATAAAGTGTCGTCATCCATCACCGGGTCGCGGTAACGAAACTCCGACGCATAGTCGACATCAACGGGAATGCGCGCCAGTTGTTCGATCATGTACCTGCCGGCCAGCCCGGCATGCCATGAAGTGCCGCACGCGGCGATCTTGATCGAGCTGAAACGGCGGAAGTCGGCTTCGGTAATGTTCTGCATTTCATCAAGAAAGACACGCCCGGAGTCCAGCGAGATACGGCCTTGAACTGTGTCTCGAACTGCGCGCGGCTGCTCATAAATCTCTTTGAGCATGAAGTGCTTGAAACCACCTTTTTCAGCCATGATGGGATCCCACGTGATCCTCTGAATGACCGGCTGAACGGAGTCGCCATCAAAGTCTATGACCCGGACAGCATCCTTTGTCAGAATGGCAATCTCACCATCACCGAGGAAGAAAACGTCGCGCGTGTGCTGCAAAATTGGCGGAATATCTGAAGCGACGAAGTACTCGCGGTCACCAAGGCCAATCACCACGGGGGGGCCCTGACGGACCGCAATGATCGTGTCAGGCGCCTCGGAATTGATGATTGAAAGAGCAAAGATCCCACGCAGTTCCAGCGTTGCCTCACGTACTGCCTTTTCAAAGCTATCACCACGTTTTAGGCATTCCTCAATCAGGTGGGCAATGACCTCGGTGTCGGTTTCGGTTACGAACCGGTGGTCAGTCGTGCGCAATCGCCCTTTGAGTTGCAGATAGTTCTCGATGATGCCGTTGTGAACAACTACAACGCGGCCGGTACAGTCGCGGTGGGGATGCGCATTCTCTTCGGTCGGACGGCCGTGAGTGGCCCAACGCGTATGGCCAATTCCATAGGTTCCGTCCAACGGACTTAGCCGGATCGTTTCCTCGAGGTTCCGTAGTTTACCCTCGGCGCGGCGAATCGAGAGATGACCTTCATTGACTACCGCAATTCCCGCGGAATCATAGCCGCGATATTCGAGCTTACGCAGGCCATCGATGATCAATGGCACTACCTGCTTATTACCAACATAACCGACAATTCCGCACATAGGTTCTCCAAAGTGACAAATAACAGGTTACAGATGACAGGTGACAAGATGTTAGCCTGTCACCTGTACTCGTCACGGTTCTTTAGTTTCTTTTTCACAACCGCAGGAACCCCAGCGACGAGAGAATTCGGGGGGACATCCTTGGTAACGACTGAACCTGCAGCAGTCATCGAACCACTGCCCACAGTTACGGGAGCGACCAGGAGGGTATCCGAGCCAATCTTAACGTTGTCCTCGATGATCGTTTCGTGCTTTTTCTTACCGTCGTAGTTGCAAGTGATCGTGCCGGCGCCAATGTTTGTTTGCTCACCAATAGTCGCATCGCCTAGGTACGTAAGATGCATCGACTTTGAACCCCGTCCCATTCGTGACTTTTTGACTTCGACAAAATTGCCAATCACCGAACCCTCTTCCAATCGCGTATTCATGCGCAAGTGGGCGAACGGGCCGACCGTGCAGTTTGAGGCGATTTCCGAATCCACGATCACGCAATAGTCTTTGATAGTTACGTGGGTGCCGATCTTTGAGTTTGTAATTCGGCACCCAGACCGGATCACGCATTCTTCCCCGATGACCGTGTCTCCTTCAATCAACACGCCAGGATAAATCACACAGTCATGACCAATTTGCGCCTCGGCGCTGACATAGGCGTGTGAGGGATCGATGAAAGTGACGCCCTCGGTCATTAGGCCGCGAATCGTGCCGCGCCTCAGCAAATTCTCAAATTCGGCGAGGTCCGCGCGGGTATTGATGCCGGAGACCTCGCGCGCATCTTGATGAAGATAGATGGCAATCCTTTCGCCGCCGGCCGCCAGAATTGCAGGCACGTCCGTCAAATAGTATTCGCCTTGCTGGTTAGCCGGCTTAACGTCATTTAGCGCACTGAAAAGCTTGGTCGTCTCGAAGCAATAAATGCCTGAGTTGATCTCGTGAATGAGCTTCTCTTCCGACGTGGCATCTTTCTGCTCGACGATTTGAGCGAAACCCTCACTCGCGTCCCGCACCATCCGGCCATAGCCCGTCGGGTTCTCCCGCGTGACGCTTAGAATCGAACACGCGGCACCGTTCGCGCGATGATAGTCAACAAACTTTTGCAGAGTTTCAACGCGTACCAGAGGGACGTCGCCGGACAAGACTAGCAAATTCGAGTTTGCATCTTTCAGCGCTTCGGCTGCGGACATCACCGCATCGCCCGTGCCCCGTTGCTGCTTTTGAGTGACGAACGCTGCTGCGTTAGTATCACTCGCGAGCTCCCGGCGAACTGCCGCCTCCACGTCTGCGGCCTGATATCCAACAACTACATAAATTTTCTCGTGATCTAACGCGTGAGCCTTGCGGGCAACATGTGCGATCAACGGGTGGCCGCCCAACTCGTGGAGCACTTTCGCCTTTTGGGACTTCATGCGAGTTCCCAATCCGGCGGCAAGGATTAACACATTAAGGGGACGATGTTGTTCCAGTGGAATCAATCGGGTTCTTTCTCAGTTATGCAGCAATGCGGGTTGTGAGACAGTCTGGTGCCAGCAGGCGATGACCACGCTAGCCAAGCTCTTGGAATCGTGTCGCGCCTTCTCGCCCTCAGCAAGAAGATCGGCGCGAACCACCTCAGTAGCGCCATTTACGACCTTGTCAATGGCGTCCTTTCCCAATCCGATCTGGTTCGCCCCTTCGGCCGCGTAACGCCGCCGCTGTTCTTCGCTGATAGGTCGGCTGTTTACGATAACGAAATCAAAGTGAATCTCGGGAGCATACTTCTTAACCATTTCGAGATGCTGACGCGCAGTGTAACCGTCCGTTTCACCCGGTTGCGTCATTAAGTTGCTAATGAAGATCTTCGTCGCCTGGGCATCTCCGATGGTCTGAGCCACGCGTGCTACTAGGAGATTTGGCAGTATGCTGGTGTAGAGCGAGCCGGGACCGACGGTAACGACATCAGCCGTTCGAATTGCCGCCAGCGCTTCTGGTAGCGGAAGGCACTGTTCGGGTTCCAGCTGTAATGACCTAATGGCGGAACGTGACGCCGTAATCTGCGTTTCGCCCCGAACGACAGTGCCATCCTCCAGTTCCGCGACCAGTCGAACGTCATTAATTGTCGCGGGATAGATGTGTCCCTTGCTGGCCAGTACCTCGGAGGAAAGCCTCACGGCCTCGACAAAGTCTCCCGTAACTTCCGTAAGAGCCGCCAGAAACAGATTGCCGAAACTGTGGCCGCCGAGGGCCCCATCGCCGCGAAACCGATGGCGAAACAAGCGAGACAGCAGAGTTGAATCTTCCGAGAGGGCAATCATGCAATTGCGAATGTCGCCAGGGGGAAGCATCTGAAGTTCATCCCGCAAACGGCCGGAGCTTCCGCCGTCGTCAGAGACCGTGACGATTCCCGCGAGGTTCTCAATCCAAACCCCGTCGTCGTGATCCTTGCCTACTCGCTGCTTCAATCCCGCCAGAAGTGTTGAGAGCCCCGTGCCCCCGCCTATAGCAACGATTTTCAGACCGCCCTTATTCTCGGATGAAAAATGCAAGTTTCAGTTCTCCCTCTGAGGCGACGCGTATGCGTATTGAGTTGGAATCATACCTAAAAGACTAAGGCTTTCAAACTAGCCAATGAAATTATCGAAGCAAGTTGTTGAGGGGGAAAGCTAAGGTCGCGGTTGAAAGACCAGCTTGTCGAAGTCCGGGTCATTTCGTAAGGAGGTCAGATCCTGATCGTGCTGTGCTCGAACGCGGAGATTCGGCTGAAGATCCAGCGCCCGTTGAAGAGACTGCAATGCGAGATCCACCGAGCCCAGACGGGCTCGAGTCGCCGCCAACCCATAATGGATATGAGCTGCCTCGGGTTCTCGCTTTAGTGCCCTCTCAAACATCTCCTGCGCGGCCACATACTCGCCGCGGTTAAGTTCAATTACACCGCGGTCGTAAAGAGAGTCAGCATCGCGCGGAAGCATGTGCTCAGTGCGGAGACGGGCCTCTGCAATGGCCAGATATGTTCTGGAGCGTGCGGCCACCTCTGAAACCTGCGAATACTTATCCAGCAGCGCTCGAAACTGGTTGCGTGCCTCGCCGAACCGGCCATGCGTAAACTCTCGATGAGCGCGTTCGAAAGCCATCAACGCCGCAGACTCATCAACCGTCGGTTGGCGGCGGGGTGGGGGCGTTACAGTGGTGGGTCGCTGAGCACGGACGGCGGCGAGCTTCTGAGTCTTTTTGACTCTCGGTACCACTGTTTTCTTCAGACGAGTTGCGCTAGCTGTGGATCGTACCGCCGACCGCGGAGTCATACTCTTAGCGGTTTTTGGCGTTTTCTTTTGCGAAGCAGTTGCGCGCTTCACTAAAGGTTTCTTAGCTCGGCTCTTGGATGAAGACTTAGAGGTCGGTTTGGAGAGTTTACGGCTTGCCGTTTTCGAGGCAGCTGCCCTTTTTGCCTTGGGCCGAACAGGCTTCGTGTTCATCGCACGCCCTTTGACAGAAGACTTTGGTGCCGATCGGCGCGTTGGCGTTCGCGATGTCGATCGTCTTATGCCTTTTGTCACGGGGCTACTCATCAGAGGGTTCAAACTGAATGGCTAGGTCCTCGCCTAAAGGGCCGCAGGAACGGGCGGAGCTTAGCATAGCTTCCCTTGTAAATCAACGCAAAAAGGGGAGTTGCGGCCCAATTAACCCGCGAACTGACCTTCGAGCTTGAATAGATCAACAAAGAATAGCACTTGAACGTCATTGTTGGCTGTGTTAGAGTTCACAAGGCTCTTCGGCATCACTCACCGTCAGCGTTTAAGCGCGAAGTAGCCCCATGAGAAGCGCTTAGACATCAATGTCTTGCGATAGCAAGCCCGATTCAGAACAGCACCCACCTCGCGGCTTGCTCATCTTATCCAAAGAAAGCTGTATTAATGCCAGACACTCCAATCCTGTTGCGTGAACAGCAGTACCACGAGATCAAGGCTGTCTTGGCTCGTCTGCGGATGGATTCCTCGGCCAAGGTAGTCTTCCTCGTCGATAAGGACGGGCAGGAGATAGCCTCACAGGGCGAAGTGGGGAGTCTTGACACAACCAGCCTGGCCTCTCTCGCGGCCGGTAACGTCGCCGCGACGGGAGGTATGGCTCAGCTAATTGGCGAGAAAGAATTCCCCACCCTTTCGCACGAAGGCGAACGAGAGAGCATCCACATCTGCGTCATCGGTCGGCTTCTGCTCATGATCGTCTTTGATGAACGTTCCAGTCTCGGGCTCGTGAAGCTGCGTAGTAGGCAGATCTCAAATCAGCTTGCCACAATGTTCAAAGCGGTCACCGAGGCTAGCAATCAGGATCTCGACTCCCCGTTTGCCGGAATCACAGACGAAGACATCGACAGTCTCTTCAGCTAGAGAAAAACGACTATGACTTTTATCAACTACGCATCACGGGAGATCAACTGCAAAATCGTATACTACGGCCCGGGACTCTGTGGTAAGACGACCAACCTGCAGTACATCTTTGATTCAACAGCTCCCCAGTCGCGAGGCAAACTGATCAGTCTTGCCACCGAGACGGATCGAACACTGTTTTTCGATTTTATGCCTCTCGAACTGGGGACCGTCCGAGGCTTCAAAACGCGCTTCCACTTGTACACTGTGCCCGGCCAAGTCTTCTATGACGCTTCCCGTAAGCTTATCCTCAAAGGCGTTGACGGGGTTGTGTTTGTCGCCGACTCGCAGGAAGAACGCATGGATGCCAACATTGAATCGCTTTACAATCTTGAAGAGAATCTTCGCGCTCAGGGTTATGACCTCATGAAAATGCCCTACGTGCTACAGCTAAATAAGCGCGACCTACCTAACATCATTCACACTGAGGACCTTGCCGCGGAGTTGCAGCGCAAAGGTGAGCCGGTTGTCGAAGCGGTAGCTTCTTCAGGGGCCGGTGTTTTCGATACCTTGAAGGCAGTTGCCAAGCAAGTTCTGACAGAACTGCGTAAAGGCTGAGCTAGAAGCCTTAGCCGAGCGATTTCAGCATCAACAGACCATCCCCGCCATTGGAGTAGTATTTAGGCAGTCGCTGTGTGACGGCATAGCCCAGATTCTCGTAAACCTTCTGGGCAGGCGTGTTCAACGACCGCACTTCGAGTCTCACAAGCCGTACACTCCGACGGCGAAAACCTTCTTCAACCTGCAGCATAAGTCGCTTTCCCAAGTGGCGCCGCCGATGTTCGGGGGCCACGCCGACGGTGGTTACGTGTCCTGTGTGATCGGGTTCAACAAGTCCGATCACAAATCCGACCATCACGCCGCCGGAGGTTACGGCCCGGTAGGAAACGGATTCGGTTGCCGTCAAGAGATATTCGAACGTTTCGCGGCTGTAGGCTTCGCCATCTACGAAACATCGTTGGTCAAGGTGCCAGCACTCGTCGAGTTGCGAAATGGTCAGGGGTCTCACGTCGTACCTAGTTCCCAAGCTTGGAACCAGAGCCCGCTCAGGCTGAGGCCGAGGATAGCTATCCGGCTGCTCCGGCTGGGTCCACCATCGAGTACGAATTTTTTTAAGTACAGCCATCTTAGGGAAATGCGTTTACGCCCTTTAGTCTAACACCATCGTTTTAAGAATCACTAGATCAGTAACATGCAGTCGCCGTAACTGTAAAAGCGATAGTCCCGATAGACAGCGTGACGGTAGGCCTGGAGCACGAGATCGCGACCCGCGAATGCGCACACTAGAAGGAGCAACGATGACCGAGGGAGATGAAAATTGGTCAGCAGCGCATCAACCACACGAAACTTGTAACCAGGTACAATCGTCAGGTCCGCTTTTGCTCGCGCAGGTTCAAGCTGGCCCTTGGCGTTGACTGAAGACTCCAGCGCCCGAGATGTGGTCGTTCCCACGGATATGACGCGTCCCCCGCCCGCCCGCGCATCGTTTATCGTACTCGCCGCCTTCTCGCAAAGCTCGAACTCTTCAGAGGCCACGCGATGCTGCGCGACGTCACTTACGCGCACTGGCTCGAAGGTTCCGTACCCAACATGTAGAGTGATCTCGGTAATTTGAGCGCCGCGGGCCAAGACTCGGTCAAAGACTTGCGTTGTAAAGTGCAGGCCAGCCGTGGGTGCGGCAATGGCACCTTTTTGGCGCGCGAAGATCGTTTGATACCGCTCGCGATCTCCCAGGGATGCTCCAGCGGGGCGACTGATATAAGGGGGAAGTGGTGTTTCGCCTACTTCTTCCAGAACGCCGTCCCATGGACCTTCGTAGTGGAAACGAAGGTGGCGAAGGCCATTTCCGGGAGCATCAAGCACATCGGCCCGCAACCTTGAATCACCAAACTTCACGCGGGCGCCTTGCCTTAATCTAGCCCCGGGCTTCACCAGCGCTTCCCAGACTGACGGCCCAAGCTCACGCACTAGCAGAACTTCCACCCGACCACCCGAAGGATCGCGCTGACCCACCAAGCGTGCTGGGAAAACCCGCGTATTATTGATTACGAGGACGTCGTTTTCGCGAACATAATCAGGCAAAGACGCAAAGTCTGTCTCAACCCACGCTTTCTTTTCCCGGTCCACCACCAGCATCCGCGAAGCGTCGCGTTGCTTTAGAGGCTGTTGCGCGATTAGCTCTTGCGGGAGTTCGTAATCGAATTCCGAGATATGCATACGGCAAAGTTACAACCAAGTGGCTCACTCCGGAGTAGAAGCAGGAACGGGAAGAGGAGCAGGGTAATGAGGGTGCTCCCGATAGAATACCGCGGTAAGCTGCGCCCCGAACAAGAGTATCAAACTTGAGACATAGCTCCAGGTTAGAACCGCAACCACAGCTCCCACAGAGCCGTAGATCTGATCGTAATGGAAATAATTCACGCTCCACGCGAATATGTATTTAGCCAACTCCCACAAGAGACTAGCGAAGAGTGCGCCCGGCAGCGTGTCGCGCAAACTCACCTCCGCCTTGGGTAGGAAACGATAGACCACGATGAAGAGAACTACAGTGACTAGGTAGCTTAGACCAGCAAAAACACCTTGCCAGAAAGCACTACCGACAGACAAGAGGATCGGATAACGAACCATCTGCCTGGGAGAAAGGTTGCCGGCTATTTCTCTTAGCCCAACTACGGCCGAAGCTGTCAACACTGACAACGCCAGGAGCAGTCCGACGATTCCAATCATGCCAACGGTTATTGCGCGACCGTGCCAGAAAGTGCGGGAGGTTGTTCTCCAGATGCGGTTTAAAGCGCGTTCGATCACAGCAAATACCCACGAACCAGCCCACAGAACTACTATGAAACATGTAATTATCACACCCGGACCCACGGTGTTGAGTGACCGAATAGTTTCTCGTAAAAAGGTTCGCGACCCGGGATAAACGTCGACCGCGCGGTTAAGTAGGTCCGCCGCCGCTGCGATCTGATTGCTTGTCGCGAGCAGCAACAGAAGCGCCGGGAAGAGCGCCAGCAGACCGAAATAACTCATCGCTGCGGCGGAAGTGAATAAGTCGTTCTCATGAAATTGATGGAATGAGTGGCTGAAGATTGAGCGCCACGGCCCCCGATTTACAACGCCGAACGACTGACGAGAGAACGAAGAAATTCTCATGTGAGCTAAATCCCGGTGTTACTTCAACAATGGATTTAACACCCTACCAAAATCTTCAATGAGAATCGAACAGGCTGGGTTTGTGGGGGGTGGAAGGATTAATGCCAAAATGATCGTACGCTCGTCTGGTTGCCATACGCCCGCGGGGAGTGCGGTCAAGGAAGCCGATTTGAATTAGATAGGGTTCAATGATCTCCTCGATCGAATCCTTCTCTTCGTGAATGGAAGCGGAAATTGTTCCCAAGCCCACTGGCCCGCCATTAAACTTCTCGATGATTGTCAGGAGCAGCTTGCGGTCCATTTCGTCAAGACCAAAGGTGTCTACTTCCATCCGGTTGAGCGCATCCTGGGCGATGCCTTTGGTGATGCGCCCGTCATAATCAACCTCCGCGTAGTCGCGAACGCGCCGAAGTAACCGGTTGACAATACGCGGCGTACCTCTTGACCGTCTGGCAATCTCGCGGGCTCCTCCCTCGTCTATCTCCACTCCCAAAATCTCCGCCGAGCGTTTGCAAATCACTTCCAAGTCATCGTGCGGGTAGAAGTCAAGATGAAATACGATGCCAAAACGCCCGCGTAAGGGAGCGGTGAGCAAGCCCGCGCGAGTCGTTGCTCCCACCAGCGTAAACTTTGGCAATTCCAATTTGATGGATCTGGCCCCAGCGCCCTGGCCGATAAGTAAATCCAGGTTGTAGTCCTCCATCGCGGGATACAGTTTCTCTTCGAGGGCCGGAAGTAGACGGTGAATCTCGTCGATGAAAAGCACGTCGCCTTCCTGCAGATTGGTTAGGAGGGCAGCGATGTCGCCAGCCTTTTCAATGGCAGGGCCGGCGGTCGACCGCATCTCAGCACCCATTTCGTTCGCGATGATGTTGGCGAGGGTCGTCTTGCCGAGACCTGGGGGACCGGTCAAAAGCACGTGATCGAGAGCCTCTTTGCGGCCCAGGGCGGCTTTCATGTAAACACGGAGGTTCTCTTTGACCTGACGCTGTCCAATGTACTCAGCGAGCCGCGTCGGACGAACGGTCAGTTCAAACTGTCGCTCGTCGTCGTTCGGAGCTTCGTCACGCACGCGGGCTGGTTGCTCTGTTGACATGTTTAGATATTTCGCTTCTCGAATCGTACGGACTAAGCGGAACTAAAGCAATAATACAGAACCGGAAGCGGTAGCGACCGCACTCAGGTAACGAATTGATTATTCGCTATTACAATCACATAGGTAAACAATGCGGCCAAAGAAGTCTTCTATCCAAGCTGATCTGGAGTGCAGATTCAATTTCGTGTCCAGAATGATCTCGTTGGTTGAGTGCGGTCGCTACCGCTCCCGGTTCTGTAATTGAGTTGCGCAATTTTAGCGACATCTTGCAGAACAGCAGACCGAAGCCAACTGCCTGGATCTCGACCGCTCAACAGATCATCGAGAAGACAAGTCCACTCGCTGTAAAAGAAATTTCTGAGCACTTCGCTGGTCAGTGGCGATCATCCTTTCGCGAGTTTGCGAAGACTTTGCCGCAGGATTGACTCCACCGACACATCGCCACCTTCGCTGAGCGCGCCGTTGACAGCTTTCTCAGCCGCGTTGCGTTGATAACCGAGATTTAAGAGGGCGGAAAGCGCATCAGAACGTACCGAATCCTCTGTTGGTGGAGCTGCCACTTCGGGCTGAGCGCCTAATTCTTCTTCCAACTGCGGTGACGAAAGCGAAGCAACTTTGTCCCGCAGCTCCACCACCAGCCGCTCCGCAGTCTTTCTCCCAACCCCGGGAATCAAAGTCAGCCGAGCCAGGTTGTTGGTACGGATTGAAGCGATGATCTCGTCGGCGCTCATGCCCGAAAGCAAAGTGATACCCAGCTTCGGACCAATCCCGCTGACCGAGATTAGACGCAAGAAGAGCTCGCGTTCGCGAGCGGTTTTGAAACCATAGAGTTGCAACGCGTCTTCGCGGACGTGCGTGTAGATGCGCAGCTGGACACTGGCGCCCGGTTCCTCCAACTCGTAAAAAGTCGAAATGGGAATCGTGACCTCATAACCGACCCCGGCGACATCAAGTATTACCGAAGTCGCCTGTTTCGAAAGAAGTGTGCCGGAGAGATGTGCAATCATTGACGAAGAACAGAGTCGATCCGGGCAAGTTTCGTTAAACGCACGCGATTGTAGTTGATGGTCCCGCGATTCAGCAACGCGCGTTGAAAGTCATGCCCTTACCATTGATCTCGCATTAGGGATATACTTCCACCAACAGGCCCTCAATGAAGTCAGAGAAGATCTCAGAACTTACAACTAACCGGCTCAGCGTTTACCTGCGCTGTTTGAATACGCTCTCAGCGGCGGGGATCAAGACTATTTCATCGCAGGAGCTTGCCGAGCAGTTCAATCTCAATTCCGCACAAATCCGCAAGGATTTAGGTTACTTCGGTGAGTTTGGCGTACGAGGCGTCGGTTACTTCGTTGGGGAGTTGCAAGCGAACATTACCAGGATTCTTGGCCTGGACAATCCTCATCGGGTAGCCATCATTGGTGCCGGAAGATTGGGTACGGCTCTGGCCAACTATCACGGATTCGAAAAATCGAATTTCACGGTGGTGGCCCTATTTGACAATGACGTCTCAAAGATTGGCCAATGTTTGGGCAGCGGCGAGGTTCTGGTGCACGACGTCAAGAAGATTGCTCGAATCGTTAAAGAGCAGGGGGTCGACGTTGCGGTTATTGCCGTGCCCGCTCGAGCAGCGCAGCGAGTCTTGAATCAAGTGATGGCTGCGGGTGTGAAAGCGGTGCTCAACTTCGCGCCGGCATCTCTCAGCGCGCGTCTGGGAGTGAAAGTCAAAACCGTTGACTTAACAACATCGCTGGAATCACTATCGTATTTTCTGGCGCGCCCGCAGGCTAGCGTGGTCACCAATGCGCGCCGCAGCCATAACCATGAAGAGGCTTTTGAACCGAAAGAACAGGAACTATAACAGGCCCTGCAAATTTAATTGGATGAAAGAAGCGCTCGACGCGAAATAGTTCGGGTCGGCAATCTGATGTATGAACGCAGTTACGTCGTCTCCTCTGACGGCAACATAAGCGTGCGCCTGGACGACGGCCGCATCGTTGCGACCCCGACGATGACGTGCAAAGGGCGCATGACAGAGGATTCCCTTGCGCTGACAGACGCAGACGGAAAGCCGCTCACCGATCGGAAAGCCTCCAGTGAGTTGGCAATGCATCTGTTGATTTATAGGGAGCGGAGCGACGTCAAGGCGGTCTGCCATGCACATCCGCCACACGGAACGGCTTTCGCTGTTGCCGGGTTGGCAATCGATGAGCCGATACTCTCCGAAGTGATTCTGACCCTTGGGTGTGTACCGTTGGCGTCCTACGGAACTCCTTCGACCGACGAGTTGACCGAGGCGATGCGTCCGCTCGTGAAACACCACAACGCGCTTCTGATGGCCAACCACGGCGCCGTGGCTTACGGCGCGGATTTGTGGCAAGCATTCGATCGTTTGGAGACGCTCGAGCACACGGCCCGAATTGCGATCCTTTCGCGGATACTTGGAGGCTCAAAAAACTTGCCGACCGATGCCATCGAGAAACTAATTAATGTGCGGGAAGCAGCGGGGTATCTGGGCGAAGGAGCCCGTTGCCAGGCATGCGGCTACCTTCATGAAACGCAGCTCACATGTCCTTCTGGGGATCGGCCTTCGACAGGTTATCGTGGGCCTGCCAAAAACGGTTCCGGGAAGATTGCACTAACGAGAGAAGAGTTGGTCGAACTTTTGTCGCAGGCAGTGGATAACAAATCGTGAATCGTGAACGTGAATCGACCTTAAGGTTAATTAGGTTACTTAAGGACATAGAAAGGAAATAAATACAATGCCCGATTATTTGAATCGAATACCAACTCAGACAAAGGACTAAACACGTTCCAAAGACCGTCCTCAAGAAACGGTAACAAGTTCATTTGCAGGTTCGTGTGAAACCATCAGGTATTGGTCTTAGAAGAATGAGAGGCGGAATTGGTATTCAGTTAAACTCGATGATTTGTTACAGTGGATGAGCGAGCGAAAGGACTCCAGGATAACCATCCGTAAGAATTAGAGTTGGAAGTGGATGGATCGAGCAGCCTAACAGTCGATTCACGATTTACATTCACGAGAACAGGAGCATAGCAGATGCCACAAGAAGCACTGGGCATGGTCGAAACCAAGGGATTGGTGGCCATGATTGAAGCAGCTGACGCGATGGTCAAAGCGGCCAACGTCACGCTGATTGGGTACGAGAAGATAGGTGCCGGCTTTGTAACTGCGATTGTGCGCGGTGATGTAGCGGCTGTGAAAGCGGCGACAGATGCCGGGGCGGCAGCGGCCCGCCGGGTTGGCGAACTTGTGAGCGTACACGTAATCCCTCGCCCGCACGGCAGCGTTGACGAGGCACTCCCAATAGGCAATCGCGACTAGGCATGATCATCGCGCGCATCCTTGGTACGGTCGTCTCAACGCAAAAGGACGAACGGCTCCTCGGCAAGAAGCTGCTGATCGTTCGTCCCATCAATGTAGACGGAACCGACACGACGGGCTACGTGGTGGCCGTCGACACGGTGGGCGCCGGATTTCACGAGCGGGTCCTGGTAGTTGCCGGCTCAAGCGCTCGCTTGGCGCAGGGCATGAAGGACATTCCCGTTGATGCGGCGATCGTCGGGGTGATTGACGCAGTGGATGTGAGCAATTGAGATAGTTTTTAGGCAGATAGGAAATGACTAACCAGGACATCGAAAACAAGATCGCGTTCATAATAGAACACCAGGCGCAATTTGCCGTCGATATCCAGGCACTGCGCGAAGCCCAGGCCGTTGACTCGGCATTCATGAGAGAGTCCTACCAGACGCTTACTGGTGCAGTGACTACGATAGTAAGCTTGGTAGGGAGGTTAGCCGAGGCGCAGGAGCGCACCGACGCGAATGTCGCAAAGCTTGCTCAAGCACTAGCCCGCACCGACGCAACTGTCGCGGAACTCGCTGAACGTGTGAACGTTTTCATTGATGTTGTCGAGAGATACATTAGCCGCAATGGAAAAGAGGGTTCCGAAGGTCACACCTGAAAGAGCGTCATGCAGCTTGCACGTGTTATCGGCACCGTAGTGGCCACAGTTAAAAACGAATCGCTGGAAGGGCGAAAACTCCTCGTCGTGCAGACGCTAGACAAGGATCTGGAACCGGCGGGAAAGCCAATTGTTGCGGTGGACTCGGTAGGGGCGGGAGTGGGCGAGCTGGTTTTCTGGTGTCGCGGAAAAGAAGCCAGCTTTCCTTTCAAGAGAGAGGATACTCCGACAGACTGTACGATCATCGCGATCGTTGATTCGAATGCGCATGTAACTCAAGGCTAGCTATGCTTCTCGCCAAGGTCCTGGGAAACATTGTCGCAACGCAAAAGAATCATCGTTACGAAAACGCCAGCGTGATGCTCTGCCAACAGATAACTCCCGAGGGCGAAGAAACCGCATACACAGTGCTGGCCCTAAATGCCGTTGATGCGGGCGTGGGCGACACGGTGTTGATTGTGCAGGAGGGCTGGAGCGCTTCGACCGCGGCAACCGGAAAGAGCGGTGCCGCCATCGACTCGGCGATTGTAGGTGTGGTTGATCGCATTGACTTATTGGAAGACGAGTAAACAGACTTAAGCAACTCGAAAGGACTCAGCCACCTTGGAGTGCGCTGCCTTGTCAGCGCTTTTCGAAACTGCAACAGGTACTGCACCAGAAAATGCGGGCAGAATCGCCCGCTTTGCGAAAATGAGCACGGAACTCGAACAGGCCCGGTTGATTGCAGAAAGAATCGCCAGACGTGTATCTGGTGGATCGGGAAGCCAATCCAGTACGGGTGCTGCGCCGAGCTCACCTTCCGACGTGCGCACCGAGCTGGCTGCGATGCGCGCGGGGCTGAGCGAACTACAGAAACGGCTGGCGCAGATTGAAGCGAAAGTTCGCTCCGATCCCCGAGACACCACCACTTCGGAGATAGGATTCACATCCTCGATTCCCGACAGGAGCGAGAGACCCGTTCCTCTGACCCACTCGCCCTGGCTTGCCGGCGTCAATGCCTCTGCAGCACATCCCAGTCAGGAGAAATTTGGGGTCGAGGAAGCCACAGTATCCGAATTGGTAGACTTCTTTGAGAAGGAGAGGACCTGCAGCCTGGAACCTGGCGACAAGCCGTGTGACCACTGCGCGATGTGTAGCTCCAGGGGCTTTTAGTATCCAGATCGTCTTTCAAAATCGTCTTTCAAAAAAAAGGCCGCCCCTCGGAAGGCGGCCTTTTCAGTTTTACAACAACCACAATCAAACGCTATTTCGGTGGGGTGGCGTTAGGACGCAGAGTGTTTGAGTCGATCCTGGGCACCTGCGTCGCTCCCTCCTCCGCTTTGAAGTAAGGCTCTTCCTTAAAGCCAAACAGTTTTGCCGAAATTACGGTAGGAAACTTGGCGCGGGTCGTGTTGTAGTCCTGCGTCCCGTCGTTGTAGTCCTTGCGCGCTGTGGCGATCCGGTTTTCCGTTCCCACCACTTCGTCCTGCAGTTTCAAAAAGTTCTGGTTGGACTGTAACTGTGGATATGCCTCCTGCAGCACCAGCAACCGACCAATCGTGCCGCCGAAACTATTAGCCGCGTCAATCACCGCCTGCTTTTGCTCAGGCGACTTATCGCCGCCCTCGCCCTGGGGCGCTTGGTTCGTGGCGTTCAAGAGCCGAGATCGCGCTTCAGCGATCTTACCGAAGACTTCCTGTTCCTGTACGCCGGCAAGTTTCGCAGATTCGACGAGGTTATTAATCAGATCGGCACGCCGTTGAAGTTGAGTTTCAACGTTGGCCCACTTGCCCTTCACGTTTTGTTGCTTGGTGGTGAGCGTGTTGTAGCTGCAACCACTCGCTGTCAGCGATACGAAGATGGCTAAGGCTAGTAACAATGTTCGCTTGTAGTTCATGTTTTGATCTCCCGATGGTTTTAAAATTCAATTCAGTATCACCCCAGCGAGGCTGCCTAGACAGGGGCCCACGCTTAGGGCGTTTCTGCGAGCTCAGTTTCGTCAACCGCCTCAACTACGTGTTCGATTTGTACCATATAGGCCGCGAAAAGTTCATTGGCTTCCTCGTCCGTGGCGGGCCGCTCACCCGTGGCCCGCATGGCAAATATTCTTTCAAACGGTCGCAGGTCAAGCTTCAACAGTTTAGCCGTCGCTCGCACACAGTCGGGTTTCGCGACCGGCGCCTCCTTACCATGAAGCATCAACACCGCGCGAAATAGAGATGCGAAACTTGCCAGACTGTCGCTCATCAGATCGCAAAGCTTTTCGACTGATGCGGACGCGGAAATGTAAAGACGACGGAGTTGAATCAGCTTACTACGAAGCTCGTACTCGGCCTGATGCCTCAAGTGAGCGTCAGAAAGCTTGACGACCTCGAACGGGTCTCTGCCAAAAAGGACCACGCGCGCATTTGCCATTTGATGAAACTCGATCGGAAATACGTCCGCAGCGTCCGATAGTTCCTCGACCGTGAAGTAGACAGGGATCGGATGTCCCAATCGGCGCCATTCGCGCATGGGCGCCTGGGCCTGGCGAAGATCTTCAGGAGTTATCCTGTTCAGGGCGATGAGCAAATTGTAATCCGACCGCAACTCTACCTGGTCCCCCGCCGCCGCAGAACCGTAAAGCACCACGGAGGCGAGATTATCGCCATGCGTCGCGCGCAAGTCGGTAACCAAGCCATTCAGCGCTTCCTTAACTAATGTCTTAACCATCTTTATTGTAAGCCGTGGATAGTAGCAGAGTCCGGTCTCAAGTCGCGACAGCGTCCGGGGCATTGTGATCGGCCAAAGCTCACTGGTCCCCTACCAACTACCGCCGGCACCGCCACCGCCAAAGTCACCCCCTCCCCCGAATCCACCACCGCCGCCGCCAAATCCGCCACCACCCCATCCGCTGCTGGAACCACCCCAACCTCCCCGGCCACCGCTATTGAGCAAAGAGCCCAGTAAAAACATGTTCAGGCAACCTCCGCCTCCGCCTCGCATCATGGAAAGGAGGATAATTATGAAAATAACCACGACACCGAGAGCGCAGCATGAGGAAGGCACCGCAGCCGTGGGCTGGCTCCTGGGTTGTTCCCGCGGAGTGCGATAAGCGTAACTTTGGTCTATACCTTCAACGGTGAAGCCCCGCTTTTCTGCCAGAGTAGCGACGTAGGCCTGAATCGTATCGTAGATTCCCTGGTTGTAATTCCCTCGTCTGAACTGCGGTACCAAACGTTGGCGCTGGATTTGTCCAACTAAACCGTCATTCAGATCACCTTCAAGGTGACGGCTAACTTGAGTAAAGTATTTGCGGTCATTGACGGCCACGACCAGGAGGAGGCCGTTTTTCTCACCGTCCTTTGATCCAATCCCCCAGCCACGGGCAATGTCCAGCGAGTACTCGAAGATGTCGCGGTCGCCCGTCGACGGGACAGTTGCGACTGCGAATTCGATATCAGCTCGCTCCTTAAGATTCTTATAGATCGCTTCCAGACGCCTTCGAGTTTCCGGATCTATGACATTTGCATAGTCAACGATTGGAGTGAATGGTTCAGGAAGAGGAATGGGCGACTTGGTCGTAGATTGAGCGAGGACGTTTGGTCCAGGCAACCAAACCAGAGTCGCGAAAGCGATGGCCAGAAAAGCGATACGGAATTCTAGAATCAACCCGGGTCTGAAAACCATGTCTAGTTAAGTCGCACAGCCGCTAATCCGTCCAGTAATCCAATCAGTTTATGTAAAATATAGAACATCGCTACGCCCACAAAAACGACGATCGACACCATGGGGTTTCGTTCTTCGTTATGATTCACCTCAGGAATCAAGTCGCTGGCGGCAACATAAAGGGTTACGCCAGCGGAGAAGGGCAGGGCATAAGCAACTGCCGACTGAATCTTCGCCTGAAGCATTGCGACTCCGACAACCCCCGCGAGCGTGGCCGCGCCGATCGCCGCAGTAGCCAGCAGAGCCTTCTTCTCAGACCGTCCCGATGCCAAGATTATTGAGGCAACAGTGAACCCTTCGGGCATCTTGTGCAAGAGAATCGCAATAAAAACGAGCAGCCCAACTCGAAAGTTAACCAGAAAAGCCGCCGCGATCGAGACCCCGTCGAAGAACGTATGAATCCAGAGTCCCCCGACTGCCGTGTAGGCGGCGGAGGGTCGCATGAACGACTCTGGATGTGTCTCGGCGCCAAAGTGGAAGTGCGGAGCAATCGTGTGTTCAAACAGTTGAATGACCAGATAGCCCGCAAGTAGGAGCGTCATGGCCCCCACGACTGCTTCCGCGGCGTTTTCCCCCGAACGGCCCTGAGTCCACAGACTGACAGTCTCGGGAAGGATCTCGATGAAGATGGCTGCCAACATGAAACCCGCGCCGAGCGCGACCAGATATTTCAGAAAGCGCTCCCCAAATCGGTGAGCACCGGCTTTGATTAATACAAGACCGCCAACCAAGTTTGCTCCCGCGGCAATTACGCCGAAGAGGAGAAGTTCGGGCAGTCGTCCCAGGGTTGACTCCATCCAGATACTACTCAGCTATGAATTGTTGGACCGTAACACGGGCGGGTCAATATACATCATGGCCTTGGACCTGCCTATCAGGTAGTTTCGAATAATAAGGATTGACCACGAGGCTTCAGGATCAACTCGGCAGGAGGCATGAGCAGGAGGCAGAAGGAGCTGGCAGGAGGTACGAGCAAGTGCTTGGGAAGCGCTTCTCGCATCTTCCCGCCGTCTGCCTCCTGTCTCTGACCCTCACCGGTGGCAGGCGGCAGACAACAGGCGAACAAGAAGTTTGTCGACCGTAGACGAGAAAATTAGAGAGCCTAAGTATTTCCGAGGTTTCCTATTGACACCTCTATCTGAGGCGCGTAGTATCCGACGCGGGTGGTCGAAAGTGGTCGGGAGTGGGTCCAAACCTCGTCACGACCGATTCATTGGCAACTTTTCCTACGGCCGCCCAACAAATCTTGTCCGTTCAACGTTATGCTTCGGGGAAACTACACCGCCCGGATTGACCCGAAGGGTCGGCTAAAGGTGCCGACGCCATTCCGACGCCTGATAGAGGAAAAACATGGTAGCGAGTTCTACATCACGAGTCTAACGGGCGAAAACGTTCGTATATACCCATTGAGGGAATGGGAATCCATCGAGCAACGCCTTTCGCTCTTACCAACGATGGATCCGGCACGACGCAAGTTCCTTGACAGAACGAACTACTTCGGCCAACAGGCTGTCATAGACGGACAAGGTCGACTACTCATCCATCCGCTGCTACGCAAGAGTGCCGAAATCATCGGTGACGTAGCAGTCATGGGATACCTCACCTACCTCGAGGTTTGGGAGCTAGATAAGTTTAAGTTACGCATGCTTTCAGACCCTTATACGGAAGAAGACGAAGCGGCGATTGCGAGATTGGGAATTTAGACGTAAATCGTGGATGGTAATCGTAAATGGAAAAACCCCACTATTCACGATTCCCGATTTACGATTCACGCGCAGATAGTTCTTTGAACAAGATCACGGGGCGGTGGTGATGGTTGCGCCTTTGGGGGGCATAGGCGCGCCCCACCGTCCCGTGCTGCTAGAACAGACAATGCAATTCCTTGCTCCTGAGCGGGGAGGTCTCTTCATCGATTGCACTGTCGGACTAGGCGGTCATACCGAAGCGATTCTGGAAAGCTCCAATGAGACTCGTGTAATCGGTATCGACTTGGACAATGAGGCGCTCGATTATGCGAGTAGACGCCTGGCCCGGTTTGGAAACCGATTTCGTCCCTTCCAGGCAGACTTCCGAGAGATTAGTGCGATCGTGGAAGCCGCAGGAGGGAAGCAAATACGGGGAGTGTTGGCTGATCTCGGCGTTTCGTCACTGCAAATTGATTCCGCCACGAGAGGGTTTAGTTTTCGCTTCGACGCTCCGTTGGATATGCGCATGAATCCAGCGAGCGAGACCGAAACTGCCTCCGAGTTGCTTCTTCAGCCGGAGGCAGAGATAGCCAGGATTCTTTTCGAGTATGGCGAAGAGCGGCGCTCGCGCCGCATTGCCAAGTGGATCGTTGAGAGTCGCGAGCGAGGGGAACCGGTTCAAACAACTAAAGCCCTGGCTGATCTGGTGCAACGCGCAGTCGGCTATAGCAAGACCAAGGCTATTCATCCGGCAACCCGAACGTTCCAGGCTTTGCGAATAGCAGTCAATCGCGAGCTCGCAGGGCTGGATCAATTCATTGCCGCAGCGATAGATCTTTTACAACCCGACGGACGATTCTCAGCGATTAGTTTCCATTCGCTTGAGGATCGAATTATCAAGCACGAACTTCGCCGGCTCTCCGGGTACTGCCAGTGCCCGCCACGAGTTCCTGTTTGCTCCTGTGGCGCCAGGCGCGCGGTTGAACTCCTTACAAGGCGTCCGGTTGTTCCTGATGATAGCGAGGTCGAACAGAATCCGCGTGCGCGTAGCGCAAAGTTGCGGGTTTGCAGGAAACTCTCTTTAACATGACGAGTGGTCGCATTGCGCGCTCGTCTAATGAGGTCTAGCCCAGTTAATACAGGACCGGGAGCCCCGGATCGGTCCCGGTTCTGTCCTGAGTTAAGAGATCTTCATCCAATATGTTCTGGAGTGAAGAATCAAATTCGTGTAGCAGGGTGACCTCGCTGGTTGCGTGCGGTCGCTTCCACCACCCCAAGGCTGTCCGCTTGGGGCCGGTCCCCTCCCGGTTCTGTACGGCGGATAACAAGCTGGAGCCTACCTAATGCAAAGACATCCTTCAAATCAGCGAAACACTCGTGTCCGTCGCGAACGCGACTTTCGCGCGCTCTCCCGACTGGTATTCCTACTTTGTTGCGGCCTCGTGTTGGCAGTTGGTTTCGTATTTGCGGCGCGGCAGCATTTTGCCGCCGTTCAATTCGGGTACGAGAGCGAGAATCTGCGCCACGAACAGCAACACCTACTTGCAGAGCAACAGCGATTACTGCTCGAGAAGGAACAAGCAGCAGCTCCGGCTCGGTTGGAATCTGCGGCGCGCCAATTAGGGCTTAAGCCATTGAAGGCCGGACAGGTTGGAACTCAGACGGCGAACGAACAGAGACGGCTTCCCCTGGTCACGGCCGTCATTAATCCCGCCGCTTCGTTCAGACGTCAATAGTTGCTTGAAACTGCGCCAACCCTGGGCGAAGTTTGACCAACTTGGTGCTGTCCCTGGCGGTATCGTCAGAAGGGATCCATTTCGGCAATGTTGGCACGCCTTTCCGCTGAATCGAAAACTCGACCTGACGCTTCAATACGCCGCGCGCTTTTTGTCGCGGCGTTTATTGTCAGTTGGATGCTGGTGATTAGTGTCCGTCTCGTCTACCTGCAGATTTCCGACCACGAAAGACTGGTCGGGCGAGCGCAACGGCAGCAGCAATTTGCCCTGGAAACGGGACCCGAACGTGGACACCTTCTCGACCGCCACGATCGTGAGCTTGCACGCAGCATCCAAACCGCCTCCCTTTTCGTTGATCCAGCAGAACTCGAAACTCCCGGCGATATCGCTTGTGTTGCAGTTCGAGTGGCCTCAGTACTCAACCTAGACGAAAAGAGATTAATCGGTCAGCTTGCGCAGGCGAAGGATGGTGGTCGCAGATTTATGTGGTTGGTGCGGCGAATGTCTGCCGATCAAGCAGGAAAGATCCGCGGTTTCGGCTTGCCTGGTGTTCACTTCCGGACGGAGCCGAAGCGTTTCTATCCAAACGGTTCCCTCGCAGCACATGTGCTGGGCTTTGTCGGGCTTGATGGCGCCGGGTTGGGTGGAGTGGAACAAGTCTATAACGAGAAGATTACCGGTGAAGCTGGAAAACTCTTCGTCGAGAAGGACTCAAGTGGGAACGCCTATGAGAGTTTTGAACTTCCCTCAAAGCCCGGTCAAACAATTGTTCTCACGATTGATCAATCGGTTCAGTATCGGGCCGAACAGGCACTCGGGGCCGCAGTTAAGAAAAGCCGCGCCAAGTCAGGGACCGCGATTGTTCTCGATCCCCATTCCGGAGAAATCCTGGCCCTTGCTAATGCACCCACTTTCGACCCTAACGAAGTCGGAGCTGTCTGGCCCGAAGCACGATCCAACTGGGCACTGCAAAATATTTACGAGCCGGGGTCCACCTTCAAAATCGTTTCTTTTTCTGCGGCTATCGAAAAGGGTCTGGTCAAGCCCGAGGATCGCATCGATTGTCAAATGGGCGCGATTACTATTGACGGGAGAACGATCCGCGATCATAGACGCTTTGGCACTCTGACGATTGCCAATGCACTTGCAAAGTCGAGCAATGTCGCGGCCATTAAACTTGGACTGCGAGTGGGCGATGCCACCATGCATAATTTCATCACTCGTTTTGGCTTCGGTTCGCGCACTGGTATTGAGTTACCGGGCGAGACACCGGGCTTGCTGCGGCCGGTTACGCGCTGGCAGGCATCCTCGATTGGATCCATTGCTATCGGTCAGGAGATTGGCGTAACTCCGCTTCAGATGGCGGCGGCGTTCGGCGTCCTGGCAAATGACGGTGTGCGTGTGGCTCCTCATCTGGTTCGCGAAATTCGAACATCCTCAGGAACCAGCGTATATCGTTCGACTCCGGAACAGCGGCGCGTGGTCACTCCGGAAACAGCGCGCGCTTTGCGCGGGATGCTCGAGGAAGTAACCGTGAATGGAACCGCCAGAATGGCCCAACTGGACGGTTACAGCGCGGCTGGCAAGACTGGCACAGCGCAGAAGATTGATCCGAAGACGAAGACATATTCGAGAACTAAGCATGTTGCGTCGTTTGTTGGTTTCGCTCCGGTGGATAACCCCGCGGTAGTGATTATCGTTGTGATCGACGAACCAGCCGGCGCCTATCACGGTGGCGACGTGGCAGCGCCGGTCTTCCGTGAAATAGCCGAACAGATTTTGCCGGACCTTGGTATCGCTCCCGATACGAAGCTCAACGTAGAGTCAGATCAAGTGGCCCAGTCGATGCAGGCAGTGCAGAGTCCTGAGGCAGCCAAAGCGCAGGAAGCGCGGACCCGACTGGAAGAGGCGCGCAAGGCCACTCTGCCGAGCGTAGCCCGTCGCGACGGAAGAGACGGCGAGATTGTTTATGCGGCGGCCAGTAACAAGGCAGTCCTGATGCCGGATTTGCGCGGCCGAAGTGTTCGGGACGTTGCGCGCGCATGTGCGCATCTGGGACTGCAAGTGGAGGCTCGAGGTGATGGCCGCGTGATCCGCCAGAGTCCGGCGCCGGGCTCAGAGATCGGATCAGGTCAGGTGGTCTCGGTTGACTTCGCTCGGGCCAACTGAATTCTCGCACTGATTAAGTTTGCGTTGATCAGGAGGGCGTACCCTACAAATTTAAACCTTCAGGGAGCCAAAGATGATCCCCACCGCAGCTCGACCAGAGGCAGTTCTGAAAATGGAGTAAGCTCCAGAGTGGCGGCGGGAAGCGATTGAGTATGATTCGTGCTGATCAAAAAGGTCCGATTGAAACGGTTGAGCCGGTGGGAATTTCAGTCGCTTGCAACGTTGAGGCTTGTATCGCGATGTCTCGCCGTCCGAGCTTAAGCGAGGCGAGGGCGGAAAGGCTGGACGAGGCTGGAATAACGTGAATGTCCGAGTAGCGTCGATATTGATGGGCGCTGACGCCGCGAGTCTAAGCGCCGAGTTGTTTGACAAAGAAATCACAAACTTTTCCATCGATTCGCGGTCGGTCGACGCGGGCGAACTCTTCTTTGCGTTATCGCAGGAAGATTACGCCCGCGCCGGCTTCAATGGGACGTTTGCTGATGCACATGCATTCATTGCAGATGCTCTGGGCCGCGGCGCCATCGCTGCCGTCGCCCGTGTAGACCGGGTTCGTGACGATGAGCGACTCCAGGCACTGGCAGATCGGCTGATATTAGTTGACGATGCAATTGCGGCGTTGCAGACGCTGGCTCGCGGGGTCTATGAAGCCTGGGGCAAGACCGTCGTGGGGATCACCGGCAGTGCAGGGAAAACAACGGCGAAAGAAATGACCGCGCATGTTCTCGGCGCCACAGGACGGCGCATCCTGAAGAGCGAGCGAAATTATAACAACGGCCTTGGCCTTCCGCTCTCGGTGTTACAAATGGTGCGTCAAGGCAGGTCGCCGGAGCAATTCGATGTAGCAGTGCTGGAGATGGGGATGTCTTCACCGACGCACGAAATTCGACGCCTGTGTGACATTACGCCACCCGACATCGGGGTAGAGTTGATGGTAGCTCCGGTTCACCTTGAATACCTGGGAAGCATGGAGAACATCGCTGCCGCCAAGGCCGAGCTGATTGAGGGTCTCAAGCCAGGTGGAACCGCTGTTTTGAATGCTGACGATGAGTGGGTGATCAAAATGCGCGACAAGCACCGCGGCCCCATCATCACCTTTGGCATCGATCGCGAGTCAGATATCACCGCCACGGAGATTGAGACCGCGCATCTGGGTCAGGTAAAGTTTCGGCTGAAGACACCTCTGGGTGAGTCGCCCGCCGCATTGCCAATGAGCGGCCGTCACAACTTGATGAACGCTCTCGCTGCCGCTGCGGTAGCGACCTGCCTGCAGATTCCGCCCCAACCGATCGCGGGAGCTTTGCGACAGGTGAAGCCGCCTGGCATGCGTGGGGAAACGCTCGACTTCGCCGCTGGATTTACCGTTGTGGATGATTCCTACAACTCGAATCCACGCTCATTGATTAGTATGGTTCGAACTATCGCCGAAGCGGGGGGGGCCAGGAAGCGACGGATTGTGATAGCCGGTGAGATGTTGGAGCTAGGATCTGACGAGGCACGGCTGCATCGGCAAGCCGGAGATGAGATTGCCCGCACCGGCGTAGATGTCCTCTGGGGGATTCGCGGTCTTGCCGCAGAAATAATCGCCGGGGCGAGAGCCGCGGGCTTAACGACAACCCGGTTTTTCCATAGCTCACTTGAGGCCGCAGCCGCTATTTTGGACGAAGTGAAGGAAGGGGATCTGATCTTAGTCAAAGGTTCACGAGGAGTGGCAACTGACAAAATAGTAACTGCACTTCGCGGCCGGTTTGAACTTGGCGGGCGCCGGTGAAGGCGTCTGAAGGACTGAGCAGGCGGCTGGTTTATGCCCTTATGGAAAATCGCTCCTGATCCCCGGATAGAACGCCGAAGATGATCTACTACTTTCTATACGAACTGCTCTACAACCATTTCAAGGAGAAGGATTGGTTTCTGATCAAGGCGCTTAACGTTTTTCAGTATGTCACGTTCCGCACTGCCTACGCCACGATCACAGCCCTGCTGCTTTCCCTCTTGTTTGGCGGTAGGTTTATTCAGGCGCTACGGAAATGGAACGTTGGACAACAGATTCGCGAGGAAGGCCCGCAAGGGCACAAGGCGAAGCGAGGCACGCCCACCATGGGAGGCGTGCTGATCGTTGGCTCCGTGCTTCTCTCAACTCTGCTCTGGGCCCGTCTAACAAACATCTACATCTGGACCATCATAATCGCGACTCTGTTGTTTGCCACGATCGGGTTTCTTGATGATTACGCGAAGATGGCCAAACAGCGAAGCTTAGGCCTAACCGGCAGACAGAAGTTGCTGGCCCAACTCCTGATTGCCATCGGTGTCTGGATTGTTCTTTTCGTTTCCGCCAAGTACTTAGCCAGCGACTATTCATGGAATGTCAGCATCCCCTTCCTGAAAACTACATCGGAGCCCTTCGGGATCAGTTTCATTGGCCCTTATCTTTACTTGATATTGATAGTGATCGTGTTGCTGGGCTGGTCAAACGCAGTGAACTTGACCGATGGCCTGGACGGGCTCGCAATTAGCGTGACCTTCATTGCTATGGCCGCCATGACTGGCTTCACTTACTTAAGCAGCGATGCGCGCTGGGCAAGATACCTGGAACTAACACACCGGCCTGAGGCGGCTGAGTTGACTGTCTTTTGCGGCGCGATGGCCGGTGCCAGCCTTGGTTTCCTTTGGTATAACGCGCCGCCGGCCGAAGTCTTCATGGGAGACGTGGGGAGTCTGGCAATTGGGGGAGCGATTGGAACCATCAGCGTCCTGACGAAACAGGAATTTATACTGGTCATGGTGGGTGGCGTTTTTGTCCTCGAAGCCTTGTCGGTGATGCTCCAGGTAGGTGTTTTCAAAATGACCAGGAGAACCACCGGCACCGGCAGGCGACTCTTTAAGATGACCCCACTGCACCATCATTTCGAGATGCAGGACTGGAAGGAATCTAAAATCGTCTTTCGATTTTTGATCCTGGCAATACTTTTCGCGCTCTTGAGTCTCTCGACGTTAAAGCTGAGATAAGCAGTGTACGGATTGCCAATTCCCAATTCCCAATTCCCAATTCCCAATTTCCAATTGCCGATTTTGTAATTGGCGAGCGGAATTTGGGCTCCTCGGCGGCCAAACGATTGTTGAGGATCACGAAATTGGAAATTGGCAATCCGTGGACTGATTGAGGTTGTTTGGAACTGGCGGGGAAGAAAGTCTTAGTGATAGGCGCAGCGCGCAGTGGAATTGCCTGCGCGAAGTTTTTGGCCGCGCGCGGCGCGACCGTCGCCCTCAACGATCGGAAGCCAATAGAAGATTGGAGCCCGGAAGCAGTTGCCCTCAAAGATGAGGAAGTAGGTTGTCTTCCCGGCGAGGCGCCGAGTTGGCTGCTCGACAATATCGACCTCGTGGTGGTTAGCCCCGGTGTTCCGGGCAAAAGTATTTCCGTCAGGTACGCCGAGCGAGCGGGCGCCGAAATCATCGGCGAAGTGGAGCTGGCTTCACGGTTTTTAAAGGGTCGCATGGTGGCCATCACCGGGACCAACGGCAAGACCACGACGACGACGTTAATTGGTGAGTTGCTGAAAGACGCGGGACTATCGGTGCAGGTGGGAGGAAACATAGGCACGCCCCTGATAACGCTGGTAGAGGGCTCAAGGGACGATGGCTGGACTGTAGTCGAATTATCGAGCTTTCAATTGGAGACGATCAAGGAATTCCATCCCTCGGTTGCTGTAGTGCTGAACGTTACGCCAAATCATATGGATCGCTACGAAGCATTTATCGATTATGCCGCGGCCAAGCACCGCATTTTTATGAACCAGGGGCCAGGCGATGTGGCTGTACTCAATGGCGATGACGAGGTGGTTTCGTCCTGGGCGAGCGGTTTGCGTGCTCATGTCGTGCCCTTTAGCGTGCGAGACGAGCCCGAGGAAGGGCTCTTCCTGCGCGCGCGCGACCTGGTTTCTCGCACCCGCGATGGTGAACGAACACTCCTGAAGCGTGACGACATGAAACTCCGCGGGCTTCACAATGTTGAGAACGTGCTGGCGGCGTTGTCGGCTGGTCTCGCGTGCGGCGCCAGTCCTGAATCGATGCGGGAAACGGTGAGGCGCTTTGAGCCGGTGGAGCATCGTCTGGAGCTTGTTGCCGAGATTGAGGAGGTTAAGTTTTACAACGACTCAAAGGCCACCAGCGTCGATGCGACGCTGAAAGCTCTTGAAGCTTTCAAGGATGAGGCCGGCAAGGTTGTTTTAATCCTCGGTGGCCGGGGTAAAAAAGCGCCTTACGTTCCGCTCGGGGAGCTCATTCGCGAGAATGTGCGACAACTTGTCTTGATTGGTGAAGACGCGGAAACGATCGCCAGGGAACTCGGCGAGTACGCACCTGGCCACCGGGCCGTTGACATGCAGGAAGCCGTCAAACTCTCATTTCAATCAGCCCAGCCCGGAGACATCGTCTTACTCGCACCGGCCTGTGCAAGCTTCGATATGTTTGAGAGCTTCGAGCACCGAGGGAGAGTCTTTAAAAGTGAAGTTTCGAGTTTGGAGTTTCGAGTTTCGAGTGCTGAGCAAGATCGCAAGGCAGAACTCGAAAATCGAAACCCGAAACTCGAAACATCAAATTAGCAATGGCCCGAAAGTTATATCCAGACAAATGGTTGTTTGCCGCCACGGTTGGCCTCGCGCTTTTCGGCGTGGTAATGGTTTACAGCGCCTCGGCGGTAATGGCCCAGCGGGAAAACGGCAATGAGTTCCATTACGTCCTCAAGCAAGCAATCTGGACGGGAATCGGTTTCGTCGTGATGCTGGCGGCTATGCAGGTCGATTACAAGCACTTAAGAAATCGACGTATCGTTTACGGGTTGCTGGCCCTGACAACGGTTATGTTGTTGGCGGTCTTTGCGTTCCCTGCCACCAACGGTGCCCATCGCTGGATCAAGCTTCCCAGCCTCTCGATTCAACCGTCAGAACTCTCCAAGCCGGCACTGGTGATCTTCCTTGCTTATTTTCTGGAGAGGCGAGCTGGTGAGGAAGGCCAGTTCTGGAATACCTTTATGCCGTGCACGGTTGTCACATGCGCGTTGGCAGGTCTGATCGTGATCGAGCCCGACCTAGGTACGGCAATGATGCTCGGCATAATTTTTGTCGTCGTAGTCTACACCGCTGGCGCTCGGATAAAGCACCTGGGAATGGCGGCGGCACCAGCGCTGTTAGTTGTCGCTGGGCTGCTGATCCTTGTTCCGTATCGAACTCGGCGTCTCATCACTTTTCTCGATCCGTGGGCGGATCCGCAGGGCAGCGGATTCCAAGTGGTGCAGTCGCTCATTGCCGTAGGCTCCGGCGGGCCAAATGGATTGGGGTTCGCCCAGGGCAAACAGAAGATGCTGTTCTTGCCGTTTGCTCACTCTGATTTCATCTATGCCGTTGTGGGTGAAGAATTGGGATTGGTGGGAGCATTGGCTGTGATTGCAGTCTTTGCTCTCTTTCTCTGGCGCGGCATACGGACATCCCTGTTAGCGCCGGACCGATTCGGGATGCTTCTGGCATTAGGTTTGGTAACGGCAATTGTTACACAAGCGATGTTCAATATCAGCGTGGTCCTGTCAATGGTCCCGACAAAGGGGATCCCGCTGCCATTCATTTCGTACGGCGGATCATCTTTAGTGCTCACGCTCGCGGCGGTGGGCATACTGCTCAACATTTCCCAGCAGGCCTCCGGTTCCTTTGACAGCGGAGTGCTGAGATCTTTAATGACCCGCGCGGGTCGTGAACTGAAACAATCGCCGGTCGCCACCGGAAGGCGAATCGCTTCATCGCGCTTCGGATAAACCACGATGCGCGCACTGATCGCCGCGGCGGGAACCGGCGGCCATATTTATCCGGGTATTGCCGTGGCGAAGGAGATTCTTCGCCGCGACCCGCAGTCAGAAATCAGATTTGTAGGCACGGCCCGCGGTCTCGAAACGAAACTGGTGCCGAAAGCGGGTTTTAAACTTTCGATCATTGACAGTGCCGGCTTGAAGAGTGTGGGCACCGCTGCCCGGCTGCGCGGGGTAGCCATGCTCCCAGGCAGTTTTCTCGCGGCCAGAAGGGTCATTAGGGACTTTCGGCCTGACATTGTGATAGGCGCCGGAGGGTATGTTTCCGGGCCGGTGGTGTTGACAGCAGCAATCCTGAACCTGCCCACGCTGGTGATGGAGTCAAACGCTTTACCCGGCTGGACCAATCGTATGCTGGCCCGCTTTGTGGACAAGGCCGCGGTCACGTTTGAGCAGTCGCTAAGTTTTTTTCGCGGCAAGGGAGTGGTGACCGGCAACCCGGTAAGGCGAGAGTTCTTTGAGATACCGGCAAGAGAGCGAGAAGCAGGCCGCTTCTCGGTGCTGGTTTTTGGTGGATCGCAGGGGGCGCATGCAATCAATGAAGCGATGGTTGCAGCTCTGCCACACCTGCAAAGTTTGCCAAGCACCTTGCGAATAACTCATCAAACCGGCGAAGCAGATTTTGAACTCGTCCGAGCGGCGTATGTGGATGCCGGTTGGGCCGAGCAAGCGGATGTGAGGCGCTACATCGACGACATGGTGGTGTCGTTCGGCGACGCAGATCTTGTGATTTGTCGGGCTGGTGCGACAACCACAGCGGAACTTATCGCCGCCGGCAAAGCGGCGATCATGATTCCCTTTCCACTGGCAGCGGATGACCACCAGCGGAAAAATGCGGAGGCACTTGAAACGGAGGGAGCCGCCAGGACGATCCTGCAGCAGGACTTAAGCGGCGCCAGACTGGCCCAGGAGATAGAAAGACTTGTCCAATCTCCCGACGAGATCAGAAAGATGCAAGAAGCCAGTCGCAAACTGGCCCGCGGCGACGCAGCGGCAGCCACGGTTGATTTGATCGAGGCGTTGATTGATTGAAGCACGGCTGGGGAGTTTCGGATTGCGGAATTAAGACTGGCAGTGGGCAGTGGGCAGTGGGCAAATAGCTACGAGCAGCAAATGGAACTCAACAAGTCTGATTGTCTTAAGGCCGGGGAGTGCCGGAGGCCAGCCTTAATTCCGCAATCCGAAATTCCAGACTGTCCACTGATTTCTTATGTTTAGACAAATTCAGCACGTACATTTCGTAGGCATCGGCGGCATAGGTATGTCCGGGATTGCAGAGGTGCTGGTTAATCTCGGGTTCCGTGTGTCCGGATCCGATCAGAAGAGATCGAGCGTGACTGACCGCTTACGACAAATGGGCGTGACCTTTGCCGAGGGCCACAGCGGGGACAATATCGATGACGCGCAAGTCGTGGTGCGCTCTACGGCAGTGCGTGAAGACAATCCTGAAATAATGGAGGCGCAGCGTCGCTCCATACCGGTGATTCCGCGAGCGGAGATGCTCGCCGAATTAATGCGCCTGAAACCGCATTCGGTAGCCGTGGCTGGCTCGCATGGGAAAACCTCGACCACGTCGATGGTCGCGACAGTGCTCGGACATGCTGGACTCGATCCAACAATCGTCGTAGGCGGAGTCGTCGGTGCCTTTGGATCGAATGCGCATCTGGGTAAAAGCGACCTGATGGTTGTCGAAGCCGATGAAAGCGACCGCTCGTTTCTCATGCTTACGCCGACAATTGCTGTGGTCACAAATATTGACCGGGAACACATGGACTACTACCACGACATGGACGACGTGCGCAGCTGCTTTACCAAGTTCGTAAACAAAGTGCCTTTCTACGGAGCTTCGGTGCTTTGCCTCGACGATCCTAACGTGCAAGCAATCATTCCTCACGTTGAACGGCGCAGGATGACCTACGGGTTAAGCGCCCAGGCCGATATCTCAGCCCACGGTATTCGTTACGATCAGAGTTTTGGGTCAAAATTTACTGTCTGGCGAAGCGGCAATACTGTCGGCGAAATTACCCTGCGCGTGCCCGGTCTGCACAACGTTTACAACTCGTTGGCGGCCATTGCGGTGGGCTTTGAACTAGATGTTCCCTTCGAGCAGATTGCCGAGGCGCTGGGCAGCTTCGCAGGTGCCGGAAGACGTTTTCAATATAAGGGTGAGGTGGGTGGAGTGCTGGTCATTGATGACTATGGACATCACCCTACCGAAATCAAAGCAACCCTGGCGGCAGCGAAGATTGGATCCGGCGGACGGCGCATCGTCGTGCTTTTTCAACCGCATCGCTACAGCCGTACCCACGACCTGATGGAAGAGTTTGCGCGGTCATTTAATAACGCTGATTCGTTGTTCATCACGGACATTTATGCGGCCAACGAGGAACCAATCGAGGGTGTCACGGCGGGGACGCTCACGGAAGCGATCAAACGTTTCGGCCACAAGGACGCTCGGCACATCGGAGCTCTCGAGAATGCACCGATAACTTTGCGAGATCACGTTCAGCCTGGCGATCTCGTGCTTACACTCGGAGCGGGTACCGTGAGCCGTGTAAGCGAACAGCTATTGGAACTCTTACGCGAACGAGGCGACGCCAAGGCGGTTTGAATTTGGGGTCAGAAGCAACAGACGAATCACAGATCAGGCAGCGGGATGTGGCGATCGACGAGATTGCCGCGCGGCTCGGAGTGCGCGCTGAGCGAGGGCGGCGTTTCGCTGAATTGACCAGCCTCAGAGTAGGTGGATCCATCGATTGGGTCATCTCTCCACAAAATGAAGGTCAGGCAGCAGCAGTGGTTCACGCGCTGGAGGAAGCAGGCATCGGCTGGCGACCGCTCGGGTCGGGCAGCAACGTACTTGCCGACGATGGCGAGCATCACTACGTAGTTTTGAGTCTGAAGGATTTGAAGGGCGAAGTGCGGTTTGATGGTGATCTGGTCCAGGTCAGCGCCGGCTATTCCTTACCGCGTCTGTGCGTCGAGGTTGGCCGGCAAGGCCTTTCAGGCATAGAGGATTTGGGAGGAATTCCGGGAACCGTTGGCGGCGCTCTTTGGATGAATGCCGGCGCTTACCAACACGAGATCGGAAAAGTAACTGAGATTGTTAGGGTGGCTCGGGGTGGGCAGGTGGTTGAAATCCCGGGCAGCACGGTCCAATGGAACTATCGTCACACTTCATTCGCAGAAGGAGAATTGCTGTTGGGTGCCACCTTGCGGCTGCAGCCCGACGATCCAGAAAAGATACTGGCACGCATGGAAGCAGCCAAGAGCCGGAGGATGTCGACCCAGCCGCATGGCGGCCGATCGGCTGGTTGCTTCTTCAAGAATCCGCCGGAGAGCATTGTGGGCACCGGCAAGATCATCGACGAGATGGGAATGAAGGGCGTGCGACACGGAACGGCAGTAGTCTCTCCGATTCACGCAAATTTCATCGTAACCGAGGGCGAGAATGCGCGGGCCGAAGATGCCCTGGCGCTCGCTGAAGAAATCCGGGAACGCGTTAAGCGCGAACAGGGAATTGAGCTGGAGTATGAAGTGGAACTGTGGCGGGCAAATGAACCGCACAAATAGGACCCCGACGCTCCGGAGTAAGGAGAAGTAATTGTGAGAGAACAAGTAATCGCTCAGAAGGTTGGAAATCGCGGTGGCACGGCGGCCCAGCGGCGTGCGGGCGGAGTTGCGCAGCGACCGCGGCGACGTAACCGCGGCGGATTGGGCCAATCCCTTGGCCACCGTATGCGCCCACTTCTTAGTTACGTGCCGTTGATTCTAAAGGTGACCCTGGCGATGGTTATTGGGGGACTCATCTTTGCCGGCTATCGCGCTGCCTCTGCAGCCAGTTTCTTTAAGATTCGCAAAGTAGAGATACAGGGTGATTTCCGGGCGTCGGCTCCAGATGTGCGGACATTAGTAATGAGGGAGGTTTCCAAAACAGGAGTCTGGCGGGCCGACCTCGAGGAAATCAGCAACCGTCTTGAGCGCCTTCCGTGGATTCGCGTGGCGATGGTTTCTCGTGTGTTGCCCGACGGCATACGTGTTCGTCTTGAGGAGCGCCAACCACGCGCGGTAGTGCGCACAGCCGCGGGCCGATTTCTCTGGGTTGACGATGATGCAGTGCTGCTGGGGGAGATGCTGCCATCGGATCAAATGCCCCCATTTTTTCTGCGCGGTTGGAACGAAGAGACCGGGGACACGGTACGCAAAGAGAACGTGGACCGCGTGAAGAGATTTCTGGAGCTGCAACGTGAATGGAGCGCCCCCGGAATGTCTGAGCGTGTGAGTGAAGTGAACGTCATCGACATTCGCGATGTGAGAGCACAACTCGCCGGCGACGACTCACAGATTGAGGTGCGACTTGGTGCCCAGGATTTTGGTAAACGGTTGCAGGACGCCCTCGGTGTCCTGGATGCGCACCGCCAAACACCTCGAGGCCAGTTCATAAGTTATGTAGATTTAACTCAAGGCAGGCGAGCGATAGTTGGGTTCATGTCAGGCGCCCACACCATCAGCGATAGAGCTGACTCTCCAGGCATCCCTTCGGTTGGCGAAACCAGGACCGCCGATGCGGTTGCCAGGCCCAAACGTAACAACCAGAGGGCCGCGGCTAGTGCGGCCCGTCAAAACAACGCGGAAAGGAAACGCGAAGCAAAGCATCGGCGCGCTGAAACAAATGGCGGAGAGCGACCAAGGCGAGCCCGCCCTACCCGATAATGCTGAACGGATTTCATTAAGGAGCGAAAGGTAGATGGCTAAGCGCACCCAACACACGATCGGCCTGGACATCGGAACGAGCAGGGTGACGTGTATCGCGGGTGAACCCGGTGAAGGGGGGCTGCTGGACATCGTGGGCATCGGAGAGGCCGAGGCGCGCGGACTTCGCAAGGGTGTGATTGTGAATCCTGATGCGGCGGTGGACGCGATCAAGAAGGCTGTCGAAGAGGCTGAAAGAATGAGTGGTATTGAAGCCGAAGAGGTAACCATTAATCTCGCCGGCTCCCACATTCTCGGGTTCAATGGTCAGGCGATTGTGGCCGTTTCCGGGCGCGACCGAGAAATCACCCATGAAGACGTGCGTCGGGCGATCGACTCCGCCTGTGCCATTCAACTTCCGGCCGGCCGCGAGATAGTTGACCGCTTGCCCCAGGAGTTCATCGTTGACGATCAGGATGGAATTAACGACCCCGTGGGAATGATTGGGGCCAGACTGGCGGTCAAGGTCCACATTGTGACCAGTCCCGTGACTGCGCGACAAAATGCCATCAATGCCGTTAACCGGGCAGGTTTGGTAGTCGCTGACATGGTGCTGGAGCAGCTCGCGGCCGCCGAAGCTTCCCTTACTGACGACGACAAGGAGTTCGGAGCGGCCCTGGTGGACGTTGGTGCGGAAACGACCGGGCTGGTGATCTATCAGCGTGGGGCGGTCCAACACACGGCAGTGTTCCCGCTGGGCGGTTCCCATTTCACGAACGACATCGCTTTTGGATTGCGAACCCCAATTCCCGAGGCGGAAAAAATCAAACGCACCATGGGATGTGCCTGCAGCACGTCGCTGAGTGAGATGGAGCGGAGCGATCTGGTCGAGGTTCCCTCGGTCGGGGGACGCGCTCCGCGTCAGCTTTCACGTCAGATTCTTTGCGATATTCTTCAACCGCGCGCGGAAGAAGTACTGATGCACGTTGCCGATGAGATTAAGGATTCCGGTTGGGAACGTCAGCTCTCAAGTGGCGTGGTTTTGACCGGTGGCGGAGCATTGTTAAGCGGCATGACAGAGATTGCCGAACAGGTTTTTGATGCTCCCGTTCGCTTGGGTTTCCCTGAGAGAGATCGCTTCGGCGGTTTGGTTGAAGATGTGCAGAGTCCAGCCTGGGCTGCTGCCGCTGGATTGTCGTTGGTAGCGTTCCGCGCCCAAGCTACAGAAATGCGCGCAGGCATGAGCCGCAGAGGTTCAACAGGCAAGCTGACACATTTCGTTTCCAGATTTCGAAATCGTTTCAGTAGTATTTTTTGACAAGTTGTTGTATGCTCACGCCCCAGCTGCACAAGATGTTGTCCGCAACATATCGATGCCAACTGCGCGAGCTACCCAATATAGAAGAAAAGGGCCTTGGAAGCCCTCCCGCTTTGGGAGAGAGGAAACGACTATGGCACCGGACGCTCGTAAACCCGGAACAGGCATTAATATTTTCATCGACGATGATCCCCCCATCACTGGTGCGCGGATAAAAGTCATCGGCATCGGTGGCGGCGGAGGTAATGCCGTTAACCGCATGATCGAATCCGGCATCGAAGGAATCGAGTTTCTCGTTGCCAATACCGATCTGCAGGCACTCAAGCGCTCGCGCGCGCCCATCAAGATCCAACTCGGCAGCCGGCTCACAAAGGGCCTGGGTGCTGGGGCCGACCCCGGCGTTGGCCGCGAAGCTGCCCTGGAAGACACCGATAAGATCATTGAGGTGCTGGAAGGCGCCGATATGGTTTTTGTGACCACCGGTTTGGGCGGCGGTACGGGAACTGGAGGCGCTCCCATTATTGCCTCTCTCGCGACCGAGTTGAATTGCCTCACCGTCGCCGTCGTCACCAAACCGTTTCATTTTGAAGGTCGACGCAGAATGCAGCAGGCTGAACATGGCCTGCGCGAGCTGCGCGAATGTGTCGATACCGTAATAACTATCCCCAATGAACGGTTGTTGCACACGGTCGACAAGGGTGCTTCGCTGTCGGATTCATTTAGAATCGCAGATGATGTTTTGCGTCAGGCAGTGCAAGGCATCAGTGATTTGATTACGGTTCCAGGCTTAATCAATCTCGATTTTGCAGACGTCAAGTCGATCATGGCTGGCATGGGCATGGCATTGATGGGCGCCGGCCGCGCCACGGGCGAAAACCGCGCCATAGAAGCGACCCAGCAAGCCATCTCGTCGCCCCTCCTTGAGGAAGCATCCATTCAAGGCGCGAAGGGCGTGCTCATCAATATCACTGGCGGGCCGGATCTCACGCTCTATGAGGTTAACGCGGCGTCGTCCATCATTCGAGAGGCGGCGGACGAAGACGCCAATATCATCTTTGGCGCTGTGATCGATGAGACAATGCGCGATGAGATGAAGATCACGGTTATTGCGACCGGCTTTGACAGAGAATCAATTGCGGTTGCGTCCGCCGGATCGTCCGCGGTCCTGCCGAGCAACGTGCCCCGCTACACTCCGAGATCAACGGATGATTTGCCCCGCCCGATGATGAGTCATGCGCGTGCTGACGATCTTGACGTCCCCACCTTCATACGAAAAAAAGCCGACTAGTTAAACGCGCTGACAGTGTTTCGACGAAAGGAAGGCCGGCAGGTGCTTTCCTTTCGCTTTTTGTAAGGCCCTCGATTTCATTCCAGAAAACTGCTGGGAGCGAATTGTTCGGCCACGAGAAAAGCGCGTTTACGGGCGCGGTCCGCGCGCCGCAGCGAGGCCTTCGAGCGTGCTGACGGCGGCACGCTCCTGCTTGCCTGGCGAGCTCGCGCATGAGGGGCAAGTGACGCTGCTGCGCGACGGCGGTGAGTATAAGTTGGGGGACTATATTCTAATTCTCGCCGATTGCCGCGGCCGCACCGAACTAGAGTTTTTCCTCGGCACGGCGCGGACTCGACGGCAAAGGCCAGGCAAAACTGGATCTGCTCCTTGAGGTGCTAGACGGCTTTCGGCCGCGCTCGGAACGGAGGCGGAGCTTATTACTGATTTACGAAAAGGGAAGCAGGAGCGGGCCAACATATGAAGACGACGAGCCTTAAGTAGCGAGAGCGCGACTCTTTGCGAGGCTGGGCCAAGCGAGTCATCCAACTCAATAGTGCCCAGTCAACCTTCCGCTCTGAGCCGTCTAGGGTTGGATGGTGCTTCCGCAGCCCGCCAATTAAATGCTCTTTGGCGACGACTTCTCCCGGCTGAAGCAGGAGGCACTCCCAGACCAACGGGTGATTTGACCCACCCAGCGAGGAGTTAAGCACTGCAGACGATTTCGACTTTCCTACCTTTCATAAGAAAAAAAGCCGACTAGTTACAGGCGCTAGACCATATTCGGTAGCAAGGAAGGCTGCAGGGTGGCCTTCCTTTCACCTCGTCAGCGGTTCCTCGCAAGGGTTTTAGTTTTCTACTTTGCTTTTTCTTTTATGGTTGTGTAGCATGGCGACATTCCTTGCAGGACTTTCCATTACGGGTAATTTTCCCCTCTCCTTGAGTGGCCGCACCTGCGAGAGTATTGATTGTCGATCCGAGTCAGCTCATTCCTTCCATTAATGTGCCTGGCGCGATCGGTTTAAACCCCGTCTTAGATTGTTGAAGGAGAATCAGGTGAATCGTAAACTTATTAGAACCACACTCGCGGAGGTAAAAGGAAAAGCACGCGAGACGCCGCAGCCTAGAGAGCGGACGAATGGCAGTCCCCACCGCGCTCCGAGTGGCGATGGTGGAAGGGAAGCCTCCCAGCGTGTCGCCCAGCAGGCTGCGGTTCAAGTCCGTAAGCGGATCCCGCCCCCGCTCGAGACCAATGCGGAAATCTTCTACTACAAGAAGCAAATCGACGCGCACACTCTCATGGTCATCGTCTTACTCGACGGTGAAGAGATTGAAGGCACCATCGAGTGGTATGATCGAGGTGCGTTGAAGGTTAACCGCCAGTCGGCGCCCAACCTTCTTGTTCTGAAGCGGAACGTCAAATACATGTACAAGGCCGACGAACGTGAAGAGCCAGAGGCGGAATAAGTAAGTTGAACCTACCGGTTCACCCCTACTCATCTTTCGTCCCTTCCTGTACGCGCGTCGTCTCCGGAAATGAGACAGTTCGCCAATAGCTCATCCCACCTCGGCTATAGACCGAGGCGATCATTGCCACGCATCGGAATCACGATGGGTGATCCTGCCGGGATCGGTCCAGAGGTTGTTTTGAAGGCCGTTGCCGAGGAAGAGATCACCCGCGTTTGTGCTCCGGTGATTATCGGCGATGCGCAGTTGCTGGCCCATACGGCCCGGACCCTCGACTTGCAGTGTGGCTACGACATCATCCGTCAGGGAGAGCCGCTGCCTGAGAACCTCGCGGAGCCCGTCATTTTTCATCTCGATAACATCGGAGGATTCGTCGAATCAGGCATCGAATCGGGAGCGGCTGGAAAAGCTGCCGCGGGTTACATAGAAGCCGCCGTCGAGCTTTGTGCGGCGGGTAGTGTTGATGCGATCGCGACGGCCCCCATCAATAAGCGGGCGCTGTTCCTCGGAGGATATAGCTTTCCTGGTCACACTGAGTTTCTCGCACATCTAACGGGAAGCGAAGATTCGGCGATGGCCTTCGTGGCCGCGAATCTCCGCATCGTCTTGTTGTCCACTCATGTTCCGTTGGCGGAAGCCGTCAGACTGGTGGAGCGTGACCGCATTATCCGAACCATTAATCTTGCGAATCGTGAACTCAGACGGTGGGGCATTGAACGCCCGCGATTAGCGGTAGCGGCATTGAACCCGCACGGCGCGGAAGGAGGCCTGTTTGGCACAGAGGAGGCTTCGGAGATGGTTCCGGCTATCGAGGCATGTCGAGTGAATAACGTCAACGTCCGCGGACCCTTTCCTGCGGACACGGTTTTTTTGCGCGCTTCGCGAGGCGAATTCGATGCGGTCATCGCCTGTTATCACGATCAAGCCATGATTCCCGTGAAGTGTCTTTCTTTTGGAGAAGCTGTGAACGTTACTATGGGCTTGCCATTTATTCGCACCTCCGTTGATCACGGCACGGCATTCGACATAGCCGGCAAGGGTTTGGCTGAACATTCAAGTATGGTTGCTGCAATTAAGCTGGCAGCGGAACTGTCAACTAGCGCGGGCGAGAGTAGCCGCGCCGTGGAAGTCTAAACAAAATGGTCAGTGAAGAAGACAAAAACTCAGGGGCAGACAGCAAAGGGCGCCGGGTTATCGTGGCCGACGACGATCCCGCAATCCTCCGTCTCGTAAAGACAATTCTCGAGAAGGAAAACTATACGGTAGTAACTGCTCGTGATGGCCGAGAGGCCTATAAGATACTGCAAAGCGATCAGAACTTTATGGCGGGAGTATTCGATGTTGTGATGCCGCACATCTCCGGGCCCGAACTGGTGCGCTTTATGAAGACAGAAAAAAGTCTGATGCGAATCCCAGTGATGATGATGACAGCCGAGCAGGACCCGAAGTTATCGTCAGAAAGTTTCTCCGCCGGTGCCGTCGTCTTTTTACCCAAGCCGTTTACTACGTCGCAACTACAGATCATGCTGCAAATGCTCATTGGCAAAAGCGGAGACTGACTTTGGCAATCGCAAGAGTTCAAATGCGCTTTGTTATTTTCCTACGCCTGGGTCTGCTGCTAATCCTGGGCCTAATCACCGTGGAGGTGAGAGCAGACCTGAGCGCCAAGCAAGCCCGAAAACTCATCACCCGTATGGCCGGCGTTGAGCTTCCGAGTAGTGCCGTACGGGTAAAGAAAATTTTTTCCACTAGCGACTCGGCCGAAGCCACCGCGGAGATAGATGCTATCTTCCGGCTCGCCAGAAACACGCAGGGACGCTGGCGCGTAGCAGAGTTGCGCGTTGGCCAGGACAAGTGGGAAGAGCTTACACCCGCTGCCACCAGCCAGACCGGGATCTTATCCAGTGCGTGTGACGGGCCAGACGTCCCGACCAGAGGTCCTGCGACCGAACCCAGCACGAAACGCGCCCGTTGTCTGATAGCCGCTGTCTTAGGTGTGCAACTTCCGTCCGATGCGGTTCGAATCAAGACCATATCTCCGCTCGAATTGCCTTTGGCCTCGCGTCCCTCAGCAGTAGTTGAGTCCTCAATTAACGCAGATTTCCGTTTTGGGCGGGAGCAGGGCGGCTGGATGGTCGCGGCCCTGCGAACCGGTACGCACGACTGGATCAGTGCTGAGACCATGGTCGCGGCCGCCAATGAGACTAAAAGGAGGCTGGCTCACCGGGAAATGGACGCGATCGCGCAGGCGCTGGCCAGGTTTCGGACCGAGCGCGATTCCTATGTTGCGTCAGACTCCCACGTAGTTCTCATCGACCATCTCAGCCCTCGTTTTCTTTCTCAGGTGGTCCGCCTTGACCCTTGGCACGAGCCCTACCAATACCGGGGAGAGCGCAATACCTTCACTTTGCGTTCCCGGGGCGCCGACCGCAAAGAAAACACGGTCGATGATATTGTAGTCTCCAGCCCTTTCTGACCACTCGGTGGGCTAAAGGCTTTAAAACTAAAACACTTGACTGGGCTTCCCATGGGGTGTTAGGTTTAAATTGGGTCCTCTTCCAGGGCCGCTTGGCAACCTGCCTTGCGCCAACTGTGAAACCGCTCGGCGACGCCAACAGTAGGCGCTGACTTTAGCTAAGGGATTTGGCTTTGTTAGCTGGGCGTAAACTACTACTTGCCGACGATTCAATCACAATCCAGAAAGTTGTAGCACTCACGTTTGCCGACGAAGGCGTCGAGGTCGTGGCTGTGAGTGATGGCCATGAAGCGATTGAACGACTCCAGGTAATCACTCCCGACATTGTGCTTGCGGACGTCTTTATGCCGGAAGTCAACGGCTATGAAGTTTGTAGGTACATCAAACAAATGCGAAGCTAAAGCATATTCCTGTTATGCTTCTGGTAGGCTCTTTTGAGCCGTTCGACGAAGCGGAGGCGCGCAGAGTTGGCGCGGACGATATCTTGACCAAGCCCTTTCAATCTATTCGACGCATGATAGACAAGGTTGGCGGACTGTTAAGTGGTAAGCCCGTAGCCGAAGCGAATCCTGCGGAAATGCCTCACGTTAAAGAAGAAGCTACCGTGCCTGAGAAACTGAGCACTGAGGAGCTGGAGATCACCACTGCCGATACCCTGCCGTTGCCGGCAGCAGAACAGCATCAAGACTACCCCGTATATCAGAAAGTGGCGGCGGTGCAGCAACCGGACAATCGTTCGCACGAGCCGGCTACGGAAACGCAGCATCCACAGGATGTGAAACAAGAGACCTTCCGAGAGAGTCAAATTATGGATAGCCCCAGTAATGAATTGCGAAATGAGAGCACACTGGAGGCTGGCGACGTATTATTGGATCTGGGTGACGTGGGTGGTGCCTCGACCGCCGCTTCCGACGACTTTGCTTTGGATTTGGATTTTGATGAGCCCCAGTCGGCCCAGGGGCTCGAAGCCGTTGCTATATCCGGAACGCACTTAGTTGAGCCTCAGTTGTCTAGGCGGAGCAAGGCTGGCATGGACGTCGTCCAGACCGAGCAGCCGCTTTCAACTGCATCGATGGACACGTCGGAGCTTGCATATCGTCAGCGCGGACTACCCGCGCCTAGCGCGAAATCCGCTTCGGCGACGGACCAGAAGTTTGTGGACACCCAAGAGTGGAAGCGCGAGAGTCCGCGTTCCACGTCGGATGATTTACAGTCCAAAGCAAAGGCAGGCAGGTTCGAACGAGTAGCGGATGAACCGGGCGATGTTGCACCCGCAGTTAGACTGAGCGGCCCGGTCAACCTTGATCAGCTGGCGCCGGAAGTGATCGACGCAATAGCACGCCGTGCAGTGGAGCATCTTTCGGCGCAGGTCGTCCAGGAAATTGCGTGGGAAGTCGTCCCGCAGCTCGCGGAACTTCTGATCAAGCGTAAGCTGGAAGAGAACCAGTCGCTGCCGAAGTAGCTGACCGAAGAACGAATAGACGATCGAGCAGGCGTTGGCGGCAACGGCCTGCTCGATTTGTTTCTGGTTGGCGTCAGAGACGGCTATTAAGTTGTAAGCCTTCAGGATGATGTGCCGAAGCAACTGACCCACCACTCGTCCATGCTGCTGAGATGAAAAGGGTTGGGCATTCCCTTACAATGCACTTTGATATAGATAATCGGTTACAACGGCCAACGACTACGGATCACCGATGGATATTCCTAAACAATACGACCCCAGGGAAGCTGAGCAACATCACTATGCGCGATGGGAGCAGGAAGGCTACTTTGCTCCCGAGATCAATCGCGACCCGCAAGCGGCAGTCTTCTCTATTGTGATTCCTCCACCCAATGTCACCGGTTCGCTGCACATGGGCCACGCACTCCAGCACACGATGATGGACGTGCTCACCCGCTACAAGCGAATGTGTGGTTTCCGCACGTTGTGGCTCCCGGGAATGGATCATGCCGGCATCTCCACCCAATTGATGGTCTCCCGCGAATTGAAGAAGGAGGGTATGTCGCGTCACGATCTCGGACGCGAGAAATTTGTTGAGCGCGTCTGGAAATGGAAGAGCGAGTCTGGGGGGCAAATAACGAAGCAGATGCGGCGCGAAGGCGCGTCGGTCGATTGGTCGCGCGAGAAGTTTACGATGGACGAGGATTTATCGCGCGCTGTTCGGGAAGTGTTTGTGAATCTTTACGAAGAAGGGTTGATCTATCGAGGGAATCGCATTGTTAACTGGTGTCCCAACGACCAGACCGTGCTCTCCGATCTCGAAGTGCAAAAGGATCCACAACCAGGAAAGCTCTATTATCTCCGTTATCCGGCAAAAAACGGCAGCGGCGGCGTCACCGTTGCAACCACTCGGCCGGAAACAATGCTTGGGGATACCGCTGTCGCCGTAAACCCGAATGACGAGCGCTATCGCAACCTCATTGGCGCGACACTGTTGCTTCCGCTCACGGGCCGCGAAATTCCGGTGGTCGCGGACGAATTTGTCGATCCTGAATTTGGAACAGGCGCGGTCAAGGTTACGCCTGCTCATGATCCCAATGACTACGAGATGGGCCTGCGTCACGGTCTCGATCAGGTAGTTGTGATCGACCCGCACGCAAAGATGACAGAAGCCGCCGGCTCAGACTTCGCTGGACTGGATCGATACAAGGCTCGGCAGAAGGTTGTTGAGGAATTTGAGGGGCTGGGACTCCTCGAGAAGGTGGATGATTACGAGTTTTCGATCTCCAAGTGCGAACGATGTAAAACCGTGATTGAGCCTTTGATTTCACTGCAATGGTTTTGTCGGATGGATAAGCTGCGCGACCTGGCGCTCGACTTGATGACCAGGGAGAAGAAGCCTCAATTTGTTCCCGAGGTGCCTTACGAGAAAGTTTACACCAACTGGCTGGAGAACCTCCGCGACTGGACCATCTCGCGCCAACTTTGGTGGGGTCACCAAATTCCTGCGTGGTACACGAACGACGGTAGGGTCGTGGTCGCTCGTTCATATGAAGAAGCCCGTGCTGAAGCCGGGACCGATGAATTGACCCAGGATCAGGATGTGCTGGACACGTGGTTTTCATCCGCACTTTGGCCTTTCTCGACACTAGGCTGGCCGTTAGGAACTGAGGACGTGAAAAAGTTTTATCCGACCTCGGTGCTGGTTACAGCCCGCGACATCATATTTCTATGGGTCTCACGGATGGTGATGATGGGAATGAAGTTCATGGGCCAGCGTCCGTTCGACGACGTATTCGTCACGGGGACCATTCTCGATAAAGACGGCCAGCGCATGTCAAAGACGAAGATGAATGGAGTTGACCCGCTCGAGGTCTTCGATAAGTACGGGGTAGACGCTACCCGGATCATGCTGGCTTCCGTGGGCAGCACCGACATCCGCTGGAATGAGAAGCAGGTCGAATCCTATCGCAACTTTGCCAATAAGATCTGGAATGCTGCACGCTTCTGTTTGATGAATTCAGAGGGAGCAACTGTTGATCCCGGGAGTCTGCGGGCCGGAGGACGAAAGCTGGCTCTGCATGATCGTTGGATACTGTCCCGTTTGAACAAGACCACGCGCGATATGCATGAGGCTCTTTCCGGTTGCCAGTTCCACGAAGCGGTGCAAAAGCTGTATCATTTTTTTTGGGACGACTTCTGTGACTGGTACATTGAGCTAACAAAGACAGAGGTATCGGCTGAGGAGGCAACAACGCGAAGGACCGAAGCTCGGACGCGTCTCTTGAGTGTCCTTGAACAGGCGTTGCGGCTACTGCATCCCTTCATGCCTTACATTACCGAGGAGTTGTGGCAGCGGTTGCCAGGTGCCAATGAAAGGCTGCTTCACCAGGCTTACGCAGGCGCTTCACCGACAATCATGCTCACCGCTTACCCGCAGAGCGCGACCGAGCTGATCGACGAGGAGGTCGAGTGGGAGATGCAAGCAGTAATCGACCTGATTTCAAGGGTACGCAATATCCGTTCGGAAATGAATATTAAGCCGGGCGAACGCGTCCCGATCCTGATTGGCTCTCCCGATGAGAAGTTAAGGAAAGTGTTTTCCGCTAGCGTGGATCAGATATCCAGAGTGGCACGGGCGTCCGACATATCAATCGGCGATCGATTGAATGCACCGCGAGCTTCGGCGCGGGCGGTACTGGTGGGCGGAGCAGAAGTGGCTATCCCACTCGAAGGCCTCGTTGATTTTGAACAGGAGCGACTGAGGCTGCGGAAGGAGTTGGACAAACTCCAGGCGGAGGCAAACAAGCTTGTGGCACAGCTGGGTAATCCAAACTTCGTCGAACGAGCGCCGGAAGAGAAAGTTAACGAACTACGGGCTCGCATTACGGATATTGCGCAGCGTTCGACCCAACTCAAACAGACGATCGAGAATCTGCAATGAACTGGATGGACGAAGGCGCGCTCTATTCTCAGATTTCCTTGTTTCTGCGTGAAGATCTTGGCCGAGGCGACATTACGAGCCAGGCGATAGTCGCCCGTAACACGCGCGCCCGCGGTCGCTTCGTTGCCGGTGAAAACATGATTGTTGCGGGACTGGAAGCGGCCGAAGAAGTCTTCATTTCCCTGGACTCCCAACCTCAGCTCGAAGCATTCGTCGCCGATGGCGAGGAAATCGAAGCGGGCAAAGTGATTGCGCGTATGATCGGGTTCGCCGATGTGCTGCTGGCAGGGGAGCAGGTAGCGTTGAACCTGCTGCAGCGACTCTCCGCCGTGGCCACTCTGACTAATCAATTTGTCCGCGCAGTTGAGGGCACCGGCGCCGCAATTGTTGATTCCCGTGACACCACGCCGGGGATGCGGATGCTGGAGAGGTATGCCGTGCTTCTCGGTGCCGGGCGTTGCAGTCGCCTGGGCCTGGATGACGGTGTACTGATCACGTCTAACCATCTTGCGATTGCGGGCGGGCTGGCTGATGCTGTTAAAAACGCCAAAGAGAAACTTGGTCATCTCTACAAGATCAAAGTTCAAGTTTCGAGTGAGAGCGATCTGCGAGAGGCAATTAGCAATGGTGCAGACATTCTCTTGCTTGAAGGCCTGCTTGCCGAAGAGGTGGCGCGCCTGGGGGCTGTGGCAAGGAACCTCTCATCAGCAGTGAGTATTGAGTGTGCAGGCAACATTACTCTGGAAAACGTGCGCGCTTACGCTGAGGCTGGTGCCAACACGATCAGCATCGGCGAGCTGACGAACTCAGCGCGGGCGATGAAGGTGACTTTTCAGATCCAGCCATTTTGACGTTGCGGATTGCTGAGAATAGTACTGAAAGCAGGGTCAGCAAGGCGGCGGGAGCGCCAGTTTAAGAAACTGCAAGGCTGTCCTGACGTGTAAATTCCGCATCTTATCGAACTTGTACCATCGCCTCACAGGGCGTATCTTAGGATGTGATCGGCACATTGAGGAGTTTCGGATGCAAAATCAATTTATTCGTAAGGCCGCGTTTGTTGTTGCTGTTTTGGTCGCTATTAGCTTTTGTTTGATTGATGGCGATGCCCAAACACGCAGAAGACGCCGCCCTCGGCGCGTCGTCCGACCGGTTATCACCAATCCGGTAATAACTCCTGCCGGAGAGCAAAAGGCGACCGAGAGTGGCGACAAGATCATCAGCACTTCGGACGAAACCCTGGACGCGGAGGCGGACGATACCACTCAAACCGCAGAGACCAGGCTGAAGAAGGGCAAGACCGCGGTAAAACCGGCAGCCGACGACCAGGATATACAGCAGACTATCAACAGCCTCTCCAACCAAGTTAACCGGCTAAGCGACAAACTGGGTCAGATGCAGGAAACGGATCAGGCTTTGATGGACCTGGACCGGCTTTCCCGGGCCGAACAGCGTGTGGAGGCCCTGAGGTCGCAGCAAGTCGAGGTGGAGAGTAAGCTCGCCGACTTGCAGTCGAAATTGGAGGATACCGAGTATCAAATTAAACCGGAAAATATTGAACGAGGGATGGCGACCTATGGCTCCACCCGTCCCGAGGAAGCGCGCGAGGCGCGACGGCGGAAACTTGAGAGCGATAGAAATCGAATCCTGGCACAAATGAAGATTCTAGAAACCAGCCGCGTGCGGTTGGAATCCGCAGTGGCCACCGGGGATGCGGAAGTAGACCTGCTGCGCCGTCGTCTAGAGTTGCGACGAGCGCAGGACAGCACCTCGTTGGAGCCAACCGAATCGCGCCCTGCGAATAATCGGCGGAAGCCAGAGTAGCTTGTTAGAGACTGCTTTCAAGCAGGGGTCCCATCGGACCGCTTAAGGTCCGGTAACTTGCAGAAGGCTGGCTTTATACCCCAGCGGGGCTGCCCCGGTGGGGACCCCGCACTACCCGCCCTCGAGCGCCAGCGGCGCGGCGGATGGGGTGAGGAGGCAGTGACTCATGGGAACGATTGCACAGAGCGACCTTTACCGACTCATTAGTGACGCAACCCACCGCGGCGAGCGCGTGGTGATTGCCACCGTGGCTCACACTCGTGGCTCAACTCCGCAGCAACGCGGCGCTAAGATGCTCTTTCTCGAAAGTGGCGACGTTGCCGGCACGGTTGGTGGCGGCTGTATCGAGGCAGAAGTCTGGGCGGAAGCGAGAGAGGCCATGCGCTCTGGCAAATCAGCACTGCACCATTTTTCGCTTAACGCCGACGAGGCAAGCGAAGAAGGCATGGTCTGCGGGGGAACGATGGATATCTTTGTTGATGTAATAGGTGGTGGTCGGTAGTAATAGAGGGTACCATCCCTTCCCAACACTTTGACTATGTCCGACTCTTTTTTCGAAAACTACAAAGTTAAGCATCAACATCCGCTGAATAAACTCTGCCACAGCGTCGGGATTCCGATGATTGTGATTTCGCTGACGCTCTTCTTCGTCAATTGGCGGTGGGCAGCGACGCTATTCGTCGTAGGCTGGATTCTGCAGTTTATTGGCCATGCAATAGAAGGCAATCAACCGGCGTTTTTCAAGAACCCTGTTTACCTCCTGGTTGGGCCATTATGGCTTCTTCGCCGGGCTGCTGCGGCAGTTGGCCTCGCGAAGTCATCCACACCATCTGCGACACCTGCAAAGTAACCCTCTCTAATAACAACCGAATGCCGGAGCCTAACGAACCGCCAACCGCGTTTCTCCTCAACGCGATTGAGCACGTGCTGGCCGAAGGCTCAATCGCAGCGCTCGCCACGCTAACCATTGCTCACAAAAATGTCGGCACCAAGATACTCGTTCCGGAATCGGGCCCTGCGGTTGGCAGCTTCGGCGATGTAACCCTCGATAATGCGGTAGCGCAACGGGCGACTAAATTTCTGACAGCCCGAGACGTAGCCCATCTATTTCAAGTGCGAGACTTTGCTCCCGAGCTGACCGAGTGGGCCGAGGCGAGTATTTTGTTCGAGCGCCTGCAGCCGGAAGCGCGCCTCGTAATTTGCGGTGCCGGACACGTTGGCGCAGCTCTCGCCCGCCTGGCAAGTCTCACCGGGTACAAAGCCACGTTGATTGATGACCGGGCCGACTCTGTCGTGCGCGATCGTTTTCCAGATAATCGAATCGAGTTGATAGCGGCCGAGAATTGGAATGATGCAGTGCGCCGGGCGATTGGTAACGGCCGTGGCGTCTCAGTAGCAGTAGTGACCCGCGGTCACAATGAGGACGAGGAGTGCCTGCGGGCCGTGATTACAACTGACGCGGATTACGTGGGACTAATCGGGAGCAAGCGGCGAACGAATATAGTTCTCGATCGGTTGCGCGGAGAGGATGCTGAGTTAGAGAAATTGAGGAAGGTTCACGCTCCGGTAGGTCTGGATATTGGAGCGGTCACGCCTGAAGAAGTGGCGCTGGCGATTCTAGCCGAGATGGTGGCTGACAGGCGCGGCGGCACTGGTGTTTCGCTCTCCTTGTGGCGCCGAGAATCGAGTTCGGAAAAAGGAAACCGATGAGGTTGGAAGTCGGCGGCCAGTTTGAGTTTTGATACACCATCCCGGAGGTGATTTAAGTTAGTATCCGTGGCGTAGCATTGTTCGACGCCCACGGCTATTGACTTAAATCCCTTCGGGATTTGAAACACATTGAATCCGGCCTCAAGATTAGATTGGCCGATTTCCAGGTAGGAGCGCCACGACGTCCTACATTCCTATTCTCGGACTTCGCCTTTCATTAGATACTTCTCAGGCAGTGGTCAAACACGTTCAGAGAAATTCCGAAAGCCGACCTGCAATGGTCACTATGAATTCTCCTGATCGAGTTTGGCTGGAGAACCTGAGTTTAATGTCGCTCGTACACTCGGAATGGAAATGCATTCCCGGTACGATTGTGGCGTTTGTAGTGTCTTAGTTTGAACTTGAGAGGGCTTGGGCTCTTGAGAGTGCGCCTCAATTACGGAACCGAAAGCGGTAGCGACCGGATCCTAAACTCAACTCGCTTAAATGCGGTTACTGGTCGTTGAGTGCCCTTACGTCCGACCAGCGGGAGAGTGATCGAGCGAGTGCCAACGGCCCAATACTCTCAAATTAGGACTCTACCTGCGTTGAAGCTTCTCGATTCGCATGGTAAGAACAATGAGGCATGTCTGAACAACTGCAAGCCGAGATCGTTTCACAACCAGTTCGTCCGCACAGCGGTATGTTCCGCGCTCTCTCGCATCGCAACTATCGACGGTTTTGGGTTGGGGCCTTTCTTTCTAATGTGGGCACGTGGATGCAGGCCGTCGCTCAGGGATGGCTCGTGCTACAACTCACGAATTCTGCATTCTGGCTGGGCCTTGACGCTTTCATGGCCACCGCGCCCGGGCTCTTCCTTACTCTTGCCGGCGGAGTATTCGCGGATATTGTCGATCGCCGCCGGTTACTCCTTTACTCGCAGGCAGTTGCTGGTCTGGCCGCCTTCGCACTGGCAATACTAGTGGGGACGAACTGGGTAGACGTCTGGATGATTCTCGGGTTCTCCTTCATAACCGGATGTTGCATGGCTCTCGCCGGTCCTTCCTACCAGGCGATGACGTTCGACCTGGTCGGGCGCGAAGATCTGGCCAATGCGGTGGCCCTCAACTCTTCGCAGTTTCAACTCTCACGGGTCGTTGGGCCGGTGTTTGCAGGTTTAGGATTCAAGTTCTTCGGCCTGGCGGGATGCTTTTATGCCAACGGGGTTTCGTTTATCGCAGTGGTAATCGCTCTCAACCTGGTCCACTTAGACGAAAGCCAAAAGAACCTCGCCACCCACTCCGTCAAGGACCGCCGCGCGCTTTGGCGCGATTTGATCGAGGGCTTCCGCTATGTGCGCAATCGTCCGCGAGTGTTTTCTCTCCTCTCGATCTCTGCGATAACCAGCCTGTTCGGAGCTCCCTACCTCACTCTGGTGCCAATCTTCGCTCGCGACATTTTCAAACTTGGAGAGTCCGGGCTCGCCTGGATGATGGGTATCGCGGGAGCGGGAGCTTTCTTCGCCGCGCTACTGCTGGCTTACCTAGGCGATTTTCAGCGGAAAGGCTGGTCAGTGTTAGGTGGTGCATTCTCTTTTGGGGTTTGTTTGATCGGTTTTGCACTCTCGACCAAACTCGCGATCTCGCTGATCTTTCTCTTCGGGGTGGGATTTTCAATCGTCACCTCGGTAGCCGTTGCTAACACCCTCCTGCAAAAACTCGTAACCGATCAGATGCGGGGTCGCGTCATGAGCATGTTCATTCTCTCATTCGTCGGTACGATGCCAATCGGCAATCTGATCGCCGGAGTCGTTTCCCACCAATTTAGCGCGCCTGTCGCTTTGGCGGCGGGCGGAGTGGCAATCATCCTCTATGTGACGGTAGTGGCCATCACTAACGAGCGTCTGCGACAACTGTCCTGAGTCAGTGCTGGCGGTAGCCACCGGGCCATTTTATTTACCCACGAAACGGGGCGTTTAGGCCTTTGGAGCCCGCGAAGTGGGCAGCAGCAAATCGGCGATCTTGTTCGTCCGCAATGTTTCATCAAGATGGCTCTCTTGTTGACGCTGCCGACCGCCTTGGCGGGTTAGGAATCTGCTTTGCTGTTCTTCTGAGGCTAACTCCCCAGGCTCTATGCCTTCGCCACGCTTCGCGGGCTTTACCTCCAAACTGCAAGAAAGCTCGTCTAATGCGTTCTACCTCATGTAAGACAGCGGTTTCCGCAATAGCTTCTTCGAGTTGAGGACAACATGCGAACCAGAACATTAATTCTTTTCAGCCTGCTATTCCTTTTGGTGAGTGTCCTGACGGCCAACGGTCAAGGCATAATTGTGCCGGGGCCTTGCGAGCGCTGCCCTCGACCGCCCCGTCCTGTCCCACCGGTTACTATGCCACGCACGCTACCGATTAAATCCATCAAGATTGATACAAAGATTCTCTCACAAGTGGCGACCACCCATCTCGAACAGGTCTTTCGGAACGATACGGATGCGACGCTCGAAGGCACATACTTGTTTCCGATCCCCGAGTCGGCTTCCATCGTCGAGTTTGCTATCTGGGACGGCGACCGGCGCCTTGTGGGTGAGGTTAGGTCTCGCGAAGAAGCTCGACGTATCTACGATGAGATTGTCAGACGACAGCGAGATCCCGGGCTGCTGGAATACGCCGGCAAAGATCTTTTTCAAGCCAGCATCTTTCCGATCCCGCCGCGTTCAGACAAGAAGCTTGAACTTGCTTACACTCAGGTCCTGAAAGCTGAATCGGGAACAGTCGCTTATCGCTATCCCCTGGGCAGCGGTCGCCAGACGACTCAGATTGGTTCCGTCTCAGGACGTATCGAGCTGGAAAGCAAAGAACCGCTGCGCAATATCTATTCGCCCACGTACGCAGTCGAAGTTAAGCGCGATGGAGAGCGCCGTTCCCGTTGTTTCGTTCGAATCCCAGGCCGGTAAAGAGCCGCAGGATTTTCAACTCTTCTACACCCGGTCGGTCGAGGACTTTGGGGTGACCCTCCTGACTAATCGCGACGCAGGCAAAGATGGGTACTTCCTGTTAATGATTTCGCCGAAAGACGATTGGTCGGAACAGGAGTATGCAGCCAAGGACATTGTCTTTGTCCTCGACACGTCCGGCTCGATGGCTGAAGCAGGGAAGATGGAAAAAGCCCGGGCGGCTTTGCTTTACGGAATCAGAATCCTTCGTCCTCAGGACCGTTTCAACGTGGTCTCGTTCGCCGGCGAAGAACGGCTACTGGAAACGAGGATGATTCCTGCCGATGAACATGGACGCAAACGGGGCGAGAGTTTTGTCCATTCGCTACGGCCTGTCGGCGGTACCAATATCAATCAAGCACTACTCGTCGGAATGCGGCAGTTTGAAGCGAATAGTCGCCCCAGAACCTTAATCTTCATGACTGATGGGTTGCCGACGGTTGGCGAGACTAACCCCACGAGGATCGTGGAGAATGCGCGTACAGCGCAGATACCGGGCCTGCGTCTTTTCACTTTCGGCGTCGGTTACGACGTCAACACGGGTTTACTCGACAAACTTGCGGCTGAAAACGGCGGTGTTGCCGATTACGTCGAACCGCAAGAAGATCTCGAAGTCAAAGTCTCAAACTTCTTTGCGAGGGTAAACTATCCGGTGCTTACCGATCTGCGGCTCAACATGGCTGGCGTTCAAACCGACTTGGTCTACCCCCGAGAGCTTCCGGATCTTTTTCGAGGTTCGCAGATTACGCTTATCGGCCGCTACAGCAATGCTATCGACATGGATTTTGTCCGCTTGCAGTTGAACGGCAAGTCGGGCGGTACAAACAGACACCACTTCTACAACAACCTTCGTTTTCCCCTGCGAACAGAATCGAACGACTTTTTGCCGCGTCTATGGGCCACCCGCCGGGTTGGCTGGTTAATGGAGCAAGTTCGCACGAACGGTGAGCAAAGGGAGCTCCGTGACGAAATTGTGGATTTGGGAACCCGCTACGGCATCGTTACGCCATACACTTCATATCTTGCAGTTGAACCCAATGCCCAGGTGCAGGAAGTTACGCGGGCTTCAACAGGGGGTACCATCGTCGGGGGAGGACGGCAGATCTGCGAATGCTCCACCGCCCCCGTCAGCCATGAAAGCCGCTGACGCGCGGGCCACGACCGGCATCGCCGGCGTGCAGCAAAGCAAACGCGCGCGTGAACAGGCGGAGGCCGAGCGTTTCGATCAAAACTCTCTCTCGTCCGCGGTTAGGACCGTTGGGGTTAAGACTTTCCATCTCCGTGAAGGCGTTTGGACTGACGCGGAGTTTAAGCCTGAAGCCCGTCTACCGGAGACTACGATGAACTTCGGCAGCGACGGCTACTTCGCGTTGCTGAGACAGAAACCACGCCTCGCGGACTTTTCGCCCTGGGCGAGCGCGTAGTTGTGGTCTTCGAAGGAAAGGTTTACCGCATCACGGCGGCAGGTCAATAGAACGCTCTGGCGTATTCCAACCACTGGGCGACGCATTCATAGGACTCGAATGCGTGGCCCAATTTGTATTATGAGCCGAAACTAATGTACAAAGTCAGAATATTAAACCACCGAGCCGCCGACCGGATTGACTAGTCCTCGGGCGCGGCTGTCTGGCAACGGGCTCTTAATCGCACGTGGGTGAGGAGAATGACATTTACAAATAGGCGTGGCCTGACACATTCCTCAATAGCGTTCCTTGTTCTGCTAGCTACAGCGTCTGCTACGCTCGCACAGCCGGGTTGGATCGCCGACAAAATCTCGTCTGCGCCCGGGGATCTGAATACGGTATTTTTTCTTGATAGCAAACGAGGCTGGGTAGGAGGCGACAACGGTTTTCTTGGCCATACGGATGATGGCGGCCGCACGTGGGTCCGGCAGAGCGTGGCAACCACCGACGCAATTAACGATATCTATTTCCGCGATAAGGAAGACGGCTTTCTGATCGCCGGCAACACAATATTCGTTACCCGCGACAATGGAACGCGGTGGAGTGAGTCGCGTCGTTTTCTTCCGACCGAGTTCGATGGGGCCACCGTAGAGCTTTACAGCGTTCGGTTTTCCAGTAAGAAGAAGGGCTGGGTGGTAGGTTCAATAAGCAAGGGAGATCGAGTAATAGATAGCATTCTTGTTTTCACGGATAACGAAGGTGAAACGTGGCAGAGTCAGCGCGCGCCCACTCGTTCCGAGTTAATCCACATTGATTTCGACAACGACCGTCGCGGCTGGATTGTGGGGGCGGAGGGAACAATCCTAAACACTGTCGATGGTGGCCAGACCTGGAATCGGCAGACTTCAGGAACCACTGTGACTCTCTTTCATACGGAATTTCGCAACGATAAGAGGGGCTGGGCTGTGGGCGAGCGGGGCACCATTTTGAGGACAACCGACGGTGGCATCACCTGGGCGCCGGTTACCGTGGGAATACGTTCGACATTGCTCAGCGTTGAGTTTGTGAATGACGATGAAGGATGGGCTGTGGGACGCGCCGGCACAATTCTGCGCAGCGACGACGCCGGCGTGTCCTGGAGCCAGCAGGAAGCAACTGTTAAGAACAATCTTTACGCGCTCCACTTCAATAAGAAGATTGGCTGGGCTGTGGGCGGTAGTGGAATGATTCTGCGGTACGAAAGGTGAGAGGAGCAGACATGTGTCAAAAACTGAGCCCCGTCAAGGAACACCGTCAAGCGCGAGGCCGAGCAACGGTTCCCCGCTCTGACTCATCTGACTCTTCGAGGTTATCAGGATGGCCGCAACATATAGCGATCACCATAACACTCGTCCTCCTGTGATTTCGCCCGGCACGCGCAATGTGCCGGGCGGTTTTTTTGATCTATGGACAAAGTGTTGCAACCCCACGGGTGATCGACCAGCAGTTAGCTAGGAGGTTTTGGTGCCAGTGAATGGCAACTGGGGTGAATCTTGCAGGCTTATGCTTCCGTCCATCTCCGTTCCGTCAACCTCGCCGGCAATCTTAGCTTGCAACGCCTGTCCGCCCATTTCGAACGATAATGTGGCGGTGAATGAAGCGCCTGCGAGAGCCGCTGAAACTATATTCGCATCACCCATCTCGGATGCAACACTTCCGCCCAGTCCGGCTTCTGTTTGCCAGACTCTGAGAGTCGCGGGAATGTTCTGTCCAAATGGCGTTTGAATGTCTATCGTCCACTCCCCCAGGATAAGAGCCGTATCGCTTTTGCCCTTGGAGTCTGAATGCGCAGAAGGTTTTTCCTTCCGCTTGCCGGCTGTGTTGTAGAGTTCAATCGCATCGGTATAGGGCTTTACCTGCTCTAGAACTTCGGCCCCATCCCCAACAATGACAATAGCGGCCTCGCCGGGCCTCACATACTTCGCCGCCACCCCTAGAATTTCTTCGATAGTAACGGCGTGAATCTGTTGCCGGTAGGTTTCCAGATAATTGTCAGGCAAGCCGAACATTTTTATCTGTACCAACTGGTCGTTCAGACCTTCCTGAGTTTCCAAACGTAGAGGAAACACTCCAGTTAAATACGACTTAGCGTCCATAACCTCTTTCTCGGACACTGGCTCGGTGCGAATCCTATCCAACTCGTAGAAAAACTCGTTCAGCGAATCGCCGGTCACAGGTGTTCGGACCTCGGCGCTGGCGCGAAAAGTTCCGGCGGTGCGCCGAGCATCGAGACTTGAATAAGCGCCGTAAGTGTAGCCTTTCTCCTCGCGCAGGTTCATGAAAAGCCGCGAGGAAGCATTAGCCCCCAACACCGTGTGCATGAGCAATGTCGGAAAATAATCCGGACTGGTACGCGTCAAACCGGTATTGGCAATCACAATATTTGACTGAGCGGAACCGGGCCGGTCCACGAGATAGGCCGATCGAGAGGCGCGGGATGGAGGGGCAGGGAATTCATCCTTTGGAAGCTCCCCTGGCTGCCAGTCGCCAAACAACCTCTCGATCCTTTTGAGGAGGGCATCGGATCGAACGTCACCTGCTATGACAAACACAGCATTGTTAGGCAAGAACTTTGAGCGGTGAAACCCCACGATTCGTTCTCGCGTGGTTGCGTCGAGCGATTCCAGAGTAGGCGCAATCACAGAGTAAGGATGTTTTCCAAAAACTATCCGCGAGACCATCTCGGTCGACAGAAAGGAAGGCTGGGCTCTCTGCTGTCGGAGGCTCTCCTTCGTATTTTCCTTGATCAGCTCGACTTCGTTTTCAGGAAAAGAAGGATTGCGGGTTACATCCGCAACAAGATCCAGAATGTTGTCGCTAAAAGTTGCCAGCGATGAGGCACCGACAGTGGTGTAATCGGAGTTGGCTCCGGAGCTCAGCGTGGCCCCCATTCTTCCGACTTCGTCGGCAATTTGCCGGCTCGTCAAGGATTCCGTGCCCTCCGTTAAGAGTCCTGTTAACAGGTCGGTCAACCCGGGCAGTTCGGGAGGGTCATGTGCGTCGCCTGCCCTGAATGCCAGACGATAACTGACGAGGGGTAACCGGGAATCTTCAAGTATGACGACGGTCAGACCGTTCGATAGCGTGGTCTCTGACGCTCGCGGAATGTGGATCGGTCGGGGAGGCAGGGCCGCGGGGGCCTGGTGGCGAAAAGATTCCTGTGGGTTCATTTTTACGGATGTAAAGGTCCTGAGCCGGTATCAGTCTGTTCAGTAGTGTCTGCGGGTTGCTGGGCCGGCACGGGAACCCCCAAGGCCGCCCTGGGCGCTGCAGCCGGAGCCGGTTGTGGAGGAGGTATTTGCGGCGAGGGCGCCATGGGCTGCTTCGCGTCTCCCGAGGGCTGGGGTGATGCGGCCGCGGCCATCTCTGCATCCTCATCCACGAGCGCTGCGGGGATGATGTCGAGCACCACTCGATTATCTACATCGAGAAAGCGACTCACTGCGTCTTTGATGTCACCAGCAGTAATTCGTAAATATTGAGTGAGCTCGGAATCGATTAGATGGGGATCACCGTCATAGAGCGCATACTCAGCGATGCGTTGCGCGCGATACATCGTCGATTGCCGGCCGCGAACAGCGTCATTGCACAATGAGTTTCGCAGCTTTTCCATTTCCGCCTCCGATGGTCCCAACGTTCCGAGACCCTCGATCTCATCAAAGATTTGCTGGCGGATGACGGCTACCTCTTCGCCGGGCTTTGGCAAAGCGAAAATGTACCAGGCCGATGGCCCGCGGCGTTCATCTACGCCTCCCTGAATTGAAACTATGGACTCCTCACCCTTAACCAGCTTCTGATAGAGCCGCGAGCTATCTCCTTCGAAAAGCAGTTCGGCAGCAAGTGTAAGCGCGTAGTAGTCTGGTGTTCTGCGAGCGGGAATCTTCCAACCCAAAACGAATGCAGGGGCTGGCGCAAGCTTGTCATAATAGATTTCCTGAGTTCGTGCGACTTCACCAGGTTCGCTCACATCAACTGAAGGCGGATCTGGCTGGCTGGGAATTTCTTCGAAGTACCTCTCCACCAATGAGCGAGCTTCTTGCTCGTCGAAATCACCGACAATGCTCAGCACCGCATTATTCGGGGCGTAGAAGACTCGGAAAAACTTACGGACGTCGTCGATAGTAGCAGCGTCCAAATCCTCCATCGAGCCGATGGTCGAATGTGCATTTGCAGGATTCTTGAAGATCAGTTCGTTGATGCGCAGAAAGGCATTGATGTAAGGCTGATTATCGTAACGTAGTCTTTTCTCTTCCTGGACTGCATTGCGCTGGTTGTCCAGATTCTCCTGTGTCACCTTCAATGAGTACATGCGATCGCTCTCGAGCCACAGCGCGAGGGGAAGATAATTGGCTGGCAGCGTTTCAAAGTAGTTCGTGCGCTCGGTGGACGTTGTGCCGTTCATTGTTCCGCCCGCATTAAAGATATGCTGAAAGTGGGCAGCCTTGGGAACATTCTCCGATCCTTGAAACATCATGTGTTCGAAAAGATGGGCGAACCCCGTACGGCCCTCGTTCTCATTGCGCGAGCCTACGTCGTAATAAACAGCGACGGAGACTACAGGAGTAGACTGATCTTTGCTCAATATGACGCGAAGACCGTTTGGTAGCGTGAATTGTTGGATCGTTGTTGGTGGGAGCTGAAAAGTTTCTGCCACGTTTGTCTCGCTTCACCTAACGTTTATTTGGGCGTGCGCACCCCTGGGTGGGAGCAGTGTTGTTGAACTAAGGGAGCGCCCGTAAAAAAGGTCCGGACTAGGCCGGCTTTTCGTTAATCATGCCGCGCAGTTCCGCGCGCAGTCGTTCAATCTCAGCCAGCTTCTGTTCTACCCGGCCAAATAGTGCAGCCTGGACCCGGATACCTTCGTCGATCAGGAAACCAGCAGCTTCAGCGCGGTTGCGAAAAACGCCGGCCTGAACTAACTGTTCTAGTTTGTCCTGAGCTTCGGGGGAGATCTTAACGGCAACTACATAATCGTCCTTTGCGGACATAGCTCGCTCAATCGTTCGGCTAATGTCGCGCCCGATTGCACTCAGCGACTCAGGGATACGGGAGGCTATGTCGCGCACGGATGGAGCAGTTCGCGACTCGTCCTCGGAATCACCATGCGGCTCGTCTGCGCGAAGCATTAAATCATCAACAGTTTCGGAATCGCGGGGCTCTTCTCTCTGGTATGGGCTGCTCATATTGAAACTCCTTAAATTGAAACTCCTTAAAAATGATCCGGACGATCGCTTGAGTGCTGCTTACGCTGACGATCGTTAGTAAGTTCATTCTACGGACGCAGCCGAAGGCCCGTCAAGGCACGCTCATACAAAGGCAGATAAACTTCCAAATTCGTGGGTCTGGACGTCCACCCCGTTTGGCACTTTCTATTATGGGACCAGGGCGGAAGGCTCCACCCGGAGAACCGACTGCGGCTGGGGCTAGTTCCGTTTGGAGTCCGAGCTCCCCAGCTTGTCCGCACGCTAAGACGCAACTAAGGTTGACGAACTCTGAACCTCTGGACAAAACGAACTAGTATCTCGGCGTGCACAACCTTGCCCACTTAGACGGCATCCTTTAGTATTGCAGTTCGAGTGGTGGACTGAGTTTGACGGGTTTCACTAGCTAGCACTACTTCAGAGGTACAGGCGTTGAAAACGATTTTCTCGCGGGTCACAATTTCCCTTTTCCTTTTCACCCTTACGATTCCTGGTTTTGTTTTTTCTCAACAGAAACAACAGACCCAGCCTCCGGTGGGTCGCGCCGCTGAAAAGCCGCCTGCCGGGGCTCCTGCGTCGGGCAGGCGCAGCGCGCGCGAAGCGGCTAGTGCCGTTCCGTTGATCGAAAGAGACTTCGACGAAGCACTGGAGCTTATTCGGGAAAACTACATCGAGCGTAAGAAACTGGACTACAACTCGGTTTTCAAGTCGTCCATTATCGGGATGCTGCGCTCGCTGGATCCGCACTCTAACTATTACGATAGGGAAGAGTTTGATGAGCTAAAAACCGATCAGCGCTCTGAATATTTCGGGATCGGCGCATCGATTCAAAATTATACGATCGGCAACGATACCGATACCTTTATCGCCGCCACTTTCGCCAAGGCGCCGGCAAACCGGGCCGGCTTGCGATTTGGCGATCGAATCCTCGAAGTTGATGGCGTCAAGATGGCGGGCAAGCCTTCCATCGATGTGCGCGACAAGATTCGCGGTCCCCGCGGTTCAGTCGTGAAGATTGCTGTCGAGCGTGCTGCCGATAAGCGCGTGCAAACGGTCGAGATTACTCGCGATGCGGTACCTCAACCGTCCATTCCCGATGCTTACATGATCAAACCCGGTGTTGGATACGTCGACATGACTCGGGGATTTAATTACACGACCACCGGTGAGCTTCAGGAAGCTATTGAAGGACTGCGGTCAAGAGGTATGAACTCGCTAGTGCTCGATCTGCGAAACAACCCGGGCGGGTTTTTGGATCAGGCAATCCACGTCGCGGAAGTGTTTTTGCCCAGCGGTCAATTGATACTGACACAAAAAGGACGAAACGGTCTCAGAGACAACACCTACGAATCCAAAAATAGCTCACCGGATATGACGCCGTTAGTCATCCTGATCAATGAGAATACAGCATCGGCGTCGGAGATCGTGGCCGGTGCAATGCAAGACCACGATCGAGCACTGATAGTGGGAAAAACCAGCTTTGGGAAAGGGTTGGTTCAAAGCATTATTCCGCTGGAGTATGGCGCCGGTTTAACCCTTACTTCGGCTAAGTACTTCACTCCTTCGGGTCGATTGATTCAGCGGGATTACTCCAACGGCGGTTTCTACGATTATTACACACATGGCACTCGCCTGGATCGTCAGGGCGCCCCCGAGAAGCCGGCTGGTCCTGAGAAGAAGACAGACACTGGTCGCGCAGTCTACGGCGGAGGCGGTATTTCGCCCGACGAGAGTGTAAGTGCAAGGACAATTACCCCTGTGCAACGTCGTCTTGTGAATCCAGTCTTTGCTTTTAGCAGGGAATTAGTTAGCGGCCGAGTCCGTGATTTCGAAGCTTACAAAGTTCAGCAGGAAATCGATTTCAGTCACGACCTCCAGCCCGCGGATTTTCCGATTACCGACCCGCTCTTCAAAGCCTTTAAAGAGTTCGTGGCCAACGAGCCGTCGCTAAGGGCGTCGGCACCTCTGTTAGACTCAAATCGGTCCTTCATCGAGTTGCAGTTGCGATTCAACATCGTGACCGCCGCATACGGGCGGGTTGTAGCTGATCGCGTCTTTGTAACCACGGACGATCTGCAAGTCGCCCGAGCCATAGACATCTTGCCTCGAGCCCGTGATTTAGCTATGTCCGCGATGCGCCGGCGCGCCCAGCCATAGATTCACTAATCGAAGAAATCCACTTCATTCAGCTGACAAAGCTAGACCAGGGCTGGAAAGTTCTGGCTCGGATTTCTTAATTAACACTCTAGTATGTGTTTCAGCCATAGCACGAAGTCTTGTGTCTAAAACTGTCGTGTGCTATGTTTCACGCCCATGAAACGATCTACGAATAAGACGCTTGTGAACACGGAAGAGCTCGGTCGGGCTATTCGTCGCAAGCGCGCGCAGTTAAGCGCAAGTTTGCGAGACGTCGCTAATGCCACTGGGGTCTCGGCTTCGACCCTATCTCGTATTGAGAACGGTACCGGCAAACCTGATGCTGACAACATCGCAAGACTCACCACCTGGCTGGACGTGCCCATGGAGCGAATTCTCGGCAGCCGATCTGAAGGCGAGGAGGCCCAAGCGGTAATTTATTTCCCGCGCGAATCAACACCGGAAATCGTCGAAGCCCATCTTAGAGCGGATCGCCATCTTACGTCGGAAACTGCTTCCGCACTCTCCGAGCTCTTCCGCGTTGCCTATGCCCAGTTCAGCCGAACTGAGCCGGAAAGAACTGCCCGTAAGCGCCGTTGAATTCAGCTTCTCAGTACTAACATCGGAATCAGGCTATACTGTCGGCGTGGTCCACTCCGATTTACCCCCAGGCGAAAAGTGGCGACAGTTTGAGTTGAAAGCCATGGGCCTGCGTGATTTTGCCCGCCTTCGTCGCGATGCACCTTTAAATCCTTTCGCCCTCGCCCGCTTTGCCAATCTCTTGGTTGTAGATATTGGGCGGATCAAGGGTCTCAGCAGCCAGAGTCGGGAAGTCCTGCGTAGTTCGGCATCGGAGGAATGGTCTGGCGGAGCCTGCTCAAGACCTCTTCCCGATGGTCGAAGAATCGTAGTGCTCAACCCGAATCACGGTCCTGCCCGAACTAACGCAACTTTGATGGAGGAGATTTGCCACGTCTTTCTTGGACACAAACCTAACCGGCTGGCCGTAGGACCTAATGAAGAGCGCGGTCAGACCCTGGCCCGCGACTACCTGAAGGTGGATGAAGAAGCTGCATATGCGATTGGCGCAGCTGCTCTAGTACCCTTTTCAGCCCTGCGACGAGCCGTCCTGGAAGGCAAATCAGCAGCGGACGTAGCGCGGCATTTCCGAGTCAGTCGTGATTTGATTGAATATAGGCTTAAAGTTACTCGTCTCTGGCGGGCTTACAAATCGGGTGCTGGTTCAGTTTGAGTTCAAAGTTTAACTTGTCCGACACCGCTAAGCCGCAACTAAAGGTTAAACTTTGACCTTCCGGACTCAAAATGAACCGGTACCAGAAATCGTCACAACTTGAACAAATTGGTCCGCGTGCGTAAAGTAGGAAGTTCCCGGCTTCATGCCGGAACCTCAACCCCTTATAATCACTTCTAGTATTAGTGTCGTTTATCAACCGCAAACCATTCGAGTATGCATGAACAGCTAAAAGAGATACCTGCACAGGGTCTGACCACGACCGATAAACTGCGCTTGCTGCTCGACATCACCAAGAAGATCAGCCGCTCGCTCGATCTGCAGGAAGTGCTCAATCTTGTTATGGGGACGCTTGATTCTCTGATCCCCTACGATGCTGCAGGCATTTTTGTCCTGAGGTGCGTGGATCAGGCGGCTGTGGCCCGCGGTGAGGAACCCTGCGTGTTCGACGCCGAAGCCGTTAGGGGATATGACATAGACGAACTCTCGGAACTACACCTGAAGCTTGGCGAGGGGATTATCGGGCACGTGGCGCTGACGACTGAGCCAATCATCTCACCCGACGTTCGCAATGACCCTCTCTATATAAACGCCCGAGAAGAAACTCGCTCGGAAATGGTAGCCCCGATCATCTCAAATGATGAAGTGATCGGTGTTTTTGACCTGGAGAGCGATGAACTAAACGCCTATTCAGATGACGATCTTGAAGTGCTCATGATGCTGGCATCACAGGTGGCGATCATCATCGAAAAGGTCATGCTGCATGAGCAGTTGATTGAAAAGAAGCGACTCGAAGGGCAGCTTGAAGTTGCCAGGCAAGTTCAGTTGGAGTTGTTGCCGCCCAATGATCCGCAGTTGGAAGGATTTGACATCAGCGCTTACAACTTCCCGACCGAGGAGGTTTCCGGGGACTATTACGACTGGGTGCCAATATACGACGACCAGATTTCTCTGGTTGTCGCTGACGTCTCCGGAAAAGGAGTTCCGGCGGCCCTGCTGATGGCCTTTCTGCGCGCAAGCATGCGTGCAGCCACACATATCGGGTACGCTCCTCATATCTCCATGGCCAAAGTGAACTACCTGCTGTGGGAATCAATTGAGCGCAACCAGTACGTGACGGCCTTTTATGGAATTCTTGACGCTTCGAATCGGACGCTGTCCTACACGAACGCGGGCCATAATCCGCCGCTGTTGCTCGACGCTAAGGGTAACGCACAGTTCATGGAGCGGGGCGGAGTGCCTCTGGGAATCTTCAGGGACACCCGTTATCACGAGTACTACTTAACGATTGAGCCGGATGAATTGCTGGTCCTGTACACCGATGGAGTGACTGAAGCCATGAGTCCGAGCGGAGAAGAATTTGGGCGCGACCGACTGGCTGACGCGGTCAGAGCATCCCGGCGCTTACGCGCGAAAGACTTAATAATGGCCGTTCAGAAGGACGTTCTCGACTGGACAAACGGCCGGGGCGCGACCGATGACATTACTTTCTTCGTGGTCAAGGCCTTAACCTAACTCGAAAACGGGAGACTAAGAAAGCGCATCTTGTCTCCTGTCAAGGATTCGAACCGCTTTTTTGTAAATCTAGTGCGTCTTTAGCGAGCAATGGGCGTGATCGCCACCTGGTGCCAGGGGAGCTCGGTAGTCTCCAAAACGAAATTCAGATTCGGCCTCTGAAAAGGCATATACATCAAAGCCGAAAGCATCGAGATAGGCCGCCAAATCATCGGGCGAAAGGAGATAAATGGCGGGAGCGTAGCCCGCTTCAGCACGAATTTCCAGCAGGCGCTCGATCACCTCAAGTGGTGCGAAGCATCGAACAGGATCTCTGTAAGTTGCCATGTTTCAGCGCCCCTTTTCTTAGTTTTTGGGCTGGCCCTCCGCGAAGCACCAGTCCCCCAACATCCACTTTGATGTACGCGACCACCTTGGCGTTTGTTCGCGTCAGACGTTTCTTTTCGGTCACGGACGCTTAAGACTTTTGAAGTCGCAAATAAGGTGAATTCGTTAGAGAATGAGCACTCCGCCAAACATTACAAATCCTGCGCCCAGTGGTCCCCCATTACCCAACTTCATCGACGTGCTTCGCCTCATGCTGCGCGTTTCAGACACAGTAAGCGATCTGATCTTTTCGCCAGGCCGCCCACCCCAGATTGAATTGACCGGGAAACTTCAGCCGGTGCGAAATTCCCGGATTGGAAAAACTTACTCCGGCGCACACCGCCAACATTGCCAAACTAATGATTGCCAATCAACAGGCGGCCATCGACAGTTTGGAAAAGAGCGGTTCGGCTGACCTCTCGTTTAGCGCTCCTGGGGAAGGGCGTTTTCGCGTCAACATATTCAAGCAGCGGGGAACTCACGCTATCGTGATGCGGGTCATCCCAGCGCGCCCACCTAATTTCAGCGACTACGACCTTCCAGAGCAATTGAGGGAGATTGCTGAGATCAAAAACGGAATGGTGCTGGTTACCGGTCCAACCGGTAGCGGCAAGAGTTCCACGCTGGCGGCGATTATCGACTTGATAAACCAGCTGAAGTACTACCACATTGTCACCATTGAAGACCCGATTGAATTTCTGCATCCCCACAAGAACTCTACCATTTACCAGCGAGAACTCCATTCCGACACGCCTAACTTCGCTATCGCCTTGCGAGCTGCTTTGCGCCAGGCGCCCAAAGTCATTCTGGTCGGAGAAATGCGCGACCGCGAGACCATCGAAGTGGCCCTGGAGGCAGCCGAGACGGGACACCTCGTACTTTCTACGCTGCATACAATCGACGCGGCCAAGACCGTTGATCGAATTATCGGAGTGTTTCCCAAGAATGAGGAGCGAGTTATACGCACGCGCATCGCGCACTCGTTTCGCTTCATAATTTCGCAGCGTCTGATTCCAAAGGCCGATGGCTCGGGTCGCGTAGGCGCGATCGAAATTCTGAAATCCACAATGCGCACCAGAGAGTACATCGAGAAAGGCGAGTCGGAAGGAAAGTCCTTGATCGACGCAATGGAGCAGGGCGATCAGGAAGGCATGCAGACGTTTGATAGCGTGATAGAACAGATGGTTCGCAACGGAGTCTTGACGAAAGAGGGAGCGATGCCTTACGCCACAAAC
>Ga0136617_10000065_pt1 | contig 67211 bp, 72 predicted proteins | sample AntDrymUQ3222106_2_FD_129672 | JGI IMG/M metagenome (GOLD analysis project Ga0136617, IMG submission 129672) | Polar desert sand microbial communities from Dry Valleys, Antarctica - metaG UQ322 (21.06) | ecosystem: Environmental > Terrestrial > Soil > Desert | place: Antarctica: Dry Valley...
ACCGCCGGGACCGCCGGGAAAGCCAGGGAACCCGGCCGGCATCCCACCGGGCAGCCGTGGCGGGGTAGGTCCCCCGCCACGCCTACCCTTCTTTCCCTTGCCCTTCTTGCCGGCGGACTTGCGCGAGGAGGATCGGCGCATGCCAGGCATGCCCGGCAGCCCCAACCCACCGGCCATCTGCTGCATCATCTTCCGTGCCTCGAAGAAGCGCTCGACGAGTGAATTGACCTCGGTGACGGTGACGCCGGAGCCATTGGCGATCCGTGCCCGCCGCGACCCCTTGATGATCGTGGGGTCCTGCCGCTCCCCCGGCGTCATGGAACGAATGATGGCCGCCGTACGGTCCAGGTCGGTGTCCTTGACCTGCGAGAGCTGGTCCTTCATCGCCGCCCCGCCGGGCAACATGCCGAGCAGGTTGGTCAGCGACCCCATCTTCTTGATCGCCATCATCTGTTCGAGGAAGTCCTCGAGGGTGAACTTCGTGCCGCTGGCCAGCTTGCCGGCCATCTCCTCGGCCTGGTCGGCGTCGAAAGCCTGCTGGGCCTGCTCGATGAGGGTGAGCATGTCGCCCATGCCGAGGATGCGTGAGGCCATCCGCTCGGGGTGGAAGACATCGAAATCGCCGAGTTTCTCCCCGGTGGAGGCGAACAGGATCGGCTCGCCCGTTACGTGCCGCACGGACAGCGCCGCGCCGCCGCGCGCGTCACCGTCCAACTTGGACAGCACCACGCCGGTGAAGCCGACGCCGTCGCGGAACGCCTCGGCCGTCGTGACCGCGTCCTGGCCGATCATCGCGTCGACGACGAACAGGATCTCGTCCGGTTGCACGGCGTCGCGGATCGCCGCGGCCTGCGCCATCATCTCGGTGTCGATGCCCAGCCGGCCGGCGGTGTCGACGATGACGATGTCGTGCATGGAACGCCGCGCCTGCTCCAGGCCGGCCCGCGCAACGGCGACCGGATCGCCGACGCCGTTCCCCGGCTCGGGGGCGAACACGTCGGCACCGGCCTGCCGGCCGACGATCTGCAGCTGAGTGACCGCGTTCGGCCGCTGCAGGTCACAGGCGACGAGCAACGGCGTGTGGTTCTGCGCCTTGAGCCACTGCGCGAGCTTGCCGGCCAGCGTCGTCTTGCCGGAGCCCTGCAGGCCGGCGAGCAGGATGACCGTCGGGGCGGTCTTGGCGAAGCGCAGCCGCCTGGTCTCCCCGCCGAGGATGGCGACGAGCTCCTCGTTGACGATCTTGACGACCTGCTGGGCCGGGTTGAGGGCCTTGGAGACCTCCTCGCCGAGTGCCCGCTGTTTGACCGAGGCGATGAACGCGCGCACCACGGTGAGCGCGACGTCGGCTTCGAGCAGCGCGATCCTGATCTCCCGGCAGGTCGCGTCGATGTCGGCCTCGGACAACCGGCCCTTGCCACGCAGACCGGTAAACACCTTTTCCAGGCGGTCGGACAGGGTGTCGAACACGAGATTCAGTCCTCAGATCACGGATGCGTCGGCATGGTCGGCAACGACGTCGCGGACCACCTGGAGAGCCTAACCACGCACGGCCGGCCCACGTTCCCGCCGCCCGAATTCGCCGCTCAGTCCGGATCCGGCCCATCCACGTTGACCACTGGAGTGCCGCTGCCGGCGCGCACGACGACGGCGCTCGAGCGGTCAGCAGTCGGATTCACCTCTCGATGGACGACGCCAGGCGGTACGTGGACGAAGTCCCCCGGTCCGGCATCCGCACTCTGCTGGCCGCCGGGCCCGAACTGCATCCGCATCACCCCTGAGACGACGTACAGGGTGGTCTCGAAGCCGTCGTGGTGATGCCAGCCGCTCTCTGCTCCTGGCTCGGTGTGCACCAGCCCGGACCACATCGATCCGGTGTCCAGCGCCAACTGCCGCTGCATCCCCGGCGTCGCATGGCCTGCTGCCAATCTCCCGCCGCATACCACCCGCACCGGGTCAGCCATCAGCACGTCCTCCCTCTAGCGCGTCGAGCAACGCCTACCCCACGGTACGGCGCTGCACCGGATCGCGGACGTCGCCACCGGCAGCGGGCCGGACTGCAAAGGCATCAGCTCGTCCTCCTCGGGCAGCAGCGAGCAGCGCCTGCTCGACATGGCACCGCAGCCGCTGCTCGACAACGAGGTCACCTTTGTCCGTTCGAACCGAAAAGGCGTCCACGACCGAACCGCCGAGGGTGCTGATCCTGGCGCTTCGGACGTCCAGCCGGCACCGCTCCAGCGCGCGGGTCAGGTGGTGCAACAGGCCGACCGAATTCGCCGTCCGCACCTCGACGATGGTCGCGTCGGTGGCCTGGCCGTCGAACCACAGCACCCGCGCGGCAGCGTCCGTGGGCACCGGATAGGAACGCTCGACGGCGGCCAGTCGGGCATCCAGCGGGAAGCGACCGGCCAGCAGGGCGGCGAAATCGGCGCGCAGCACGTCCAGGTCGGCCACCCGCCCGAACCGGGCGGCGACCCGGAAGACGTTGATCGCGTGGGCGCTTTCGGTGGTCACGGTCGCTGTCACGACCTCCAGACCGTGTACGGCGAGCAGACCCGCCAACCGGCTGAGCAGGCCCGGTTCGTCCGGGGCGACCACGAGCAGCTCGCCCGAACCGGTCGAGCCGCCCGACTCGCCGGCGGGATCCCAGCGCCGCGCCGGTCCCCCGGGCCAGCGCAGCGGGGTCAGGGTCGGGCGATCGAGTCGGACGGCCAGCCGGACCTCCTCGGGCAGCGTTGACGGGGTGGGCGGGGCGGCACCGCGCAGCGACGCCCGGACCCGGTCGACCAGCCCGGCGACGAGCGCGGCCTTCCAGTCACTCCAGGCCGCCGGGCCGGTGGCGCGGGCGTCGGCCAGGCACAGCGCGTGCAGCAGGTCGAGCACGTCCGGTGACCCGCCGACTGCTGCGACGACCGAGTCGATCGTGGCCGGGTCGTCTGGATCACGGCGAGTCGCCGCATGCGGAAGCAGTAAGTGGTGACGGACGAGCCTGCCGATGACATCGACGTCCACCGGCGGCAGACCCATCCGCGCTGCGGTGGCCGCGGCGATCCGGGCCCCGGTTATGCTGTGGTCCCCCGGCTGGCCCTTGCCGATGTCGTGCAGCAGCGCGGCCAGCAGCAGCAGATCGGGGCGCGACACGTCCCGGGTCAGTGCCGAGGCCTCCGCCGCGCACTCGACCAGGTGTCGGTCGACGCTGAAGCGGTGGACCGGGTTGCGCTGCGGGTAGGACCGGATCTCCGCCCAGCCGGGCAGCAGCCGACTCATCAGCCCGTGCTGGTCCAACGCCTCGATCACCGGCACCGCCGCGTGCCCGGTACCGAGCAACCGGACGAACGAGTCGCGAATGGGCTCCGGCCACGGCACCGGTAGCGCAGGCCCCTCCTGCTCCAGTCGGGTCAGGGTGTACGGCGAGAGCGGGAGGCCGGCCGCCGCCGCCGCGGCCGCCGCGCGCAGCAGCAGCCCGGCGTCCCACGCCGGCTCCGCGGCGCGGGCGAGCATCACCTCACCGCCATACTCCACGACGCCCTCGGCCAAGGGTCGGCGGTCGAGCCGGCGGCGGGAGCGCCACCGGCCCCGGCGGGACAGCTCCGCGTGGACGGTCCGCCACGCGGTCTCGGAGGCGAAGCGGACCGTCCGGCCGGCCGCTGCCACCGAGCGCAGCAGGCCGTCGGCGTCGGCTGCGCCGAGCGTCCGCGCCACCGCCGCCTGTTCCTGCTGGAGCAGCCGATCGACGCATCGCCCGCTGCGCCGGTGCAGCTCGCCGCGCACGTCCAGCAGCAGCATCCGTGCCGCGGTCACCGCCGGACCGGACTCGTCCACCAGCTGCGCGGCCGCCAGCGCATGCAACACCAGGCAGTCGCGGAGTCCGCCCACACTCTCCTTGACGTCGGGCTCGAGCAGGAATGCCAGCTCCCCGGCGGTGCGGTGGCGTAGTCGCTCCGCCTCGGCCAACGCTGGAACGTGGGTGTGCGCCTGTTGCCGCCACACGTCGTACGCCGTCGCCCGCAGCGACTCGCTCAAGCCCTCGGACCCGGCGATGTGCCGGGCGTCGAGCAGCCCGAGGGCGGCCTTGGCGTCCCGCTCGGCCACCGCACGAACGTCGGGGATGGTCCGCACAGAGTGGTCCAGACCCACTCCGCTGTCCCAGATCGGATACCACAGCGCCTGCGCCCGTTCCCGGATGCCCGGTCCGCCGGCGTGCACCAGGACGAGATCCAGATCGCCGTACGGTGCGCACTCCCGCCGGCCGAGCCCACCCACGGCCACCAGCGCCACCTCGGCAGCCACGTCCCGCCCGAGCAGTTCGCGAAGCCAGTCGTCGTACAGGTCGCTCAACGCCGATCGCAGGGCGGTGCCCCGGATCTCGGCTCGACCGAGCAGTTGCGCCCGGGCCGCCCGGAGCCCGACGGCCTGCTCAGAGCGCGTCGGTGCCACGCTCTCCCGTCCGCACCCGTACGACGTCCTCCACTGCTGTGACCCACACCTTGCCGTCACCGATCGAACCGGTCCGGGCGGCGTCGACGATGACGTCGATGACCCGCGCCGCATCCGCGCCGTCCACCAGCACCTCGATGCGGACCTTGGGGACGAAGTCCACCTGGTACTCCGCGCCCCGGTAGACCTCGGTGTGCCCCTTCTGCCGACCGAAGCCCTGCACCTCGCTGACCGTCAGACCCGCGACGCCTACGGTCTCCAAGGCCTTTTTGACGTCGTCGAGCTTGAACGGCTTGATGATCGCGGTGACCAGTCTCATTCCGAGGCTCCCCGGGCCGACCCGCTGGAAGCACCGACGGCAGCGCGGGCCGCACCCGCGCCCGAACCGATGCCACCGCCCCCGCCACCGACGAGACTGGTGAAGTCGTAGGCGGACTCTGCGTGCTCCGCGTTGTCGATGCCGCTCTCCTCGGCTTCCTCGTCGATCCGGAAGCCCATCGTCTTCTGAATGGCCTGCCCGATGAGGTAGGTCAGGACGAATGAGGTGATGAGTACAGCGAACGCGCCGACCGCTTGCCGCCACAGCTGATCGACACCACCACCGTAGAACAGCCCGTCCACGCCCGCCGTGGCAGCCGAGGAGGCGAGGAGTCCGACCGCCAGGGTGCCCCAGAGCCCGCCGACCAGATGCACGCCGACGACGTCGAGGGAGTCGTCGTACCCGAACCGGTACTTCAACCCCACCGCCAGCGCACACAGGACGCCGGCCAGCGCCCCGACGATGATCGCGCCGATCGGTGTCACCGACGAGCAGGACGGCGTGATCGCGACCAGGCCGGCCACCACGCCCGAGGCGCCACCGAGGGATGTGGCGTGTCCGTCACGCACCCTCTCCACGACTAGCCACCCCAGGGACGCGGCGCCGGTCGCGACCATCGTGGTCACCCAGACCTCCGCGGCCTGACCGTTCGCCGATATCGCCGATCCGGCGTTGAAGCCGAACCAGCCGAACCAAAGCAGGCCGGCGCCGATCATCGCCAGGGGCAGGTTGTGCGGGCGCATCGGTTCGGAGCCGAAGCCGCGGCGCTTACCGAGGACGAACGCCAGCGCCAGCCCCGCGGCACCGGCGTTGATGTGCACCGCCGTTCCGCCGGCGAAGTCGATCGCCAACAGGTCGTTGGCGATCCAGCCGCCGGTCTCGGACTCCGCGCCGTTGAACGCGAAGACCCAGTGCGCGATCGGGAAGTACACGATCGTCGCCCACACACCGGCAAATACCAACCACGGACCGAACCGGGCCCGGTCGGCGATGGCCCCGGAGATGAGGGCCACCGTGATGATCGCGAACACCGCCTGGAAGGCGACGAAGGCCATCGACGGGACAGTGAAGACCAAACTCGTCGCTGCGAAACCACCGTCCAATCCGGCGGTGCCGAGCAACCCGCTGAGCCCGAAGAACTCGAACGGGCTGCCTACGATGCCGCCTCCGATGTCGTCGCCGAAGGCCATGGAGTAGCCGTACAGCACCCACAGCACGCTGATCAGCGCAAGCGCCCCGAAGCTCATCATCATCATGTTCAGGACGGTCTTCGCGCGGACCATGCCGCCGTAGAAGAGGGCCAGGCCGGGCGTCATCAGCAGCACGAGCGCGGCGCTGGCAAGAACCCAGGCGGTGTCGCCGGTGTCCATCGGCAGACTCCTTGCGGTGTTGCCGGCCATGAGCGGCCGGAGCGAGTGACCCGTCAGCGCCGAGGGGCGGGACGACCAGGAGAAACGTGACAGGACCGTGTTTCTTGACCTTTCCCCGCGTGTTTCCGGCGGGTTATCTCGTCGCTGCGAATGTGACGTTCGTGATCACCGGCTACAGCCATGCTCTGGTTCTTGCACACAATTGGCCGTAGGGCGGTATCGTTTGGCCCGGCCGCTGAGCCCCACATCATGGAGGTCCTCCATGCACGTCCCCGACGGATTCATCAACGCCCCCGTGTCCGCGGTGGCGGGAGTCATCGCCATAGGTGGGGTGGCGGTGTGCCTGCGTGGAGCCCGCAGAGAGCTGGACGAGAGAACCGCACCGCTGGCCGGTCTTGTCGCGGCGTTCGTGTTCGCCCTGCAGATGCTCAACTTCCCGGTGGCGCTGGGCACCAGCGGACACCTGTTGGGCGGGACACTGGCCGCGGTGCTCGTCGGCCCCTACACGGGCGCTTTATGCGTGGCGGTGGTGCTGCTCGTCCAAGCGTTGTTCTTCGCCGACGGCGGGTTGACGGCCCTGGGCATCAACATCACCGTCATGGCGATGGTCACCACCGTGGTCGGCTACGGCCTGGTCGTGCTGATCCGCCGGGTGCTGCCGTCCCGGCCGTCGTCAGTCGTCCCGGCCGCGTTCGTCGGCGCGCTGGTCTCCGTGCCGGTGGCCGCGGCTGCCTTCACCGTGTTCTACGCCATCGGCGGCACGACCGGCCTGCCGATCCTCGGAGTCCTCGGGGCAATGGTCGGCGTGCACGTGCTGATCGGCATCGGGGAGGCGCTGATCACCTCGCTCGTAGTGGGCAGCGTGATCGCCGTACGGCCAGACCTGGTCTATGCCGCCCGCCCGTACGTTCAGCCGCTGGAGATCCGCGGCTCGGCCGCCTCCAGCTAGAGGGGATGCTTCGATGACCAACGACACGTCCAACCATCGAGCCCGCAATCGGAACATCTTGCTGGCCTTTTTGGTCGTGGCGCTGCTGCTCGCCGGAGGGGTCAGCTTCTACGCCAGTTCGCAGCCCGACGGTTTGAACAAGGTGGCCGCCGACAAAGGCTTTGACGTCAACGTCCGCGACCACGACTTGTCCGGCTCGCCGTTCGCCGGCTACGGGACGACGGGCGTGGACAACCCGCGCCTGTCCAAGGGGTTGTCCGGGGTGATCGGGGTCGGCATCACGCTGCTGCTCGGCGCGGGGCTGTTCCTCGTGGTCCGGCGGCGGGGCTCCGGCGGCGACGGCACGGCGGCCGGCTCGGCGGATAGCCGTCCAGGGCAAGCCACTGGCACATGAGCGGAGGGCACGCCCACCACGAGCTCTTCCTCGACCACGACACGCCGATCCATCGACTGCCCCCGCAGTGCAAGATCGCCGCAGTGGTCGTCTTTGTCGTGGCAGTCGTAGCGGCGCCGCGGGGTACCTGGTGGCCTTATCCGGTCTATGCCCTCGGGCTGGCGACCGTCGCAGCGATCGGGCGGGTTCCGGCACCGACAGTGTTGCGTCGCATGGTGATCGAGCTGCCCTTCGTGCTGTTCGCGGTGATTCTTCCGTTCGCCTCGACCGGCCCCCGGATCGACCTACTGGGCATCCCGGTATCTGAGACCGGGCTGGAGTCAGCCGGGATCCTGCTGGCTAAGGGAACTCTCGGCGTGGTGGCCTCGATCCTGCTGGCCGCGACGACCCACCCCCGCGACCTGCTGCGCGGCCTGGAACGACTGCACCTGCCACAGCTGCTGGTGCAGATCATGACGTTCATGTTCCGCTACGTCGAAGTGGTCATGGGCGAGATGGGCCGGATGCGGGTGGCCCGCGAATCGCGGTGTTTTCGAGCCCGACACGTCGGTCAGATGAAGGTGGTCGCACACTCGGCCGGCGCCCTGTTCATCCGCACCTTCGAACGCGGTGAACGCGTGCACCTGGCGATGCTGGCGCGGGGCTACACCGGACGGCTACCCGTCCTCCACAACGTCGCCGCAAGCCGCCGACACTGGGTCATGGCGGCTGGTCTGCCGGCGTTGGCGATCGCGACGACGGCCTCGGCGTGGCTCAGCGCATGAGCGGCGGCGCAGCCTCGCTCGTGGTGGACGGCTTGGCTTTCGCCTATCCGGACGGGCACCAGGCGCTGTTCGGCGTGAACCTGACGGTGGCCCGCGGCGAACGGGTCGCCGTACTCGGTCCGAACGGCGCAGGCAAGACCACCCTGGTCCTGCATCTGAACGGGATCCTGTCCGGCGGTCAGGGACGGGTGCAGGTCGCCGGGCTGCCCGTCGTCAAGGAGAACCTGCGCGAGATCCGCCGCCAGGTGGGCATCGTCTTCCAGGACCCGGACGACCAGCTCTTCATGCCCAGCGTCCGCGAAGACGTCGCGTTCGGACCGGCGAACCTGGGCGTGTGCGGCCCCGAACTGCAGGACCGGGTCGCCGAGGCGCTGGCCCTCGTGGGGATGTCGGAGTACGCCGACCGACCGCCGCATCACCTGTCCTACGGCCAGCGCCGCCGGGTCGCCGTGGCGACGGTGCTGGCGATGCGCCCGGAGATCCTGGTGCTGGACGAGCCGTCGTCCAACCTCGATCCGGCCAGCCGGCGGGAGCTGTCCGACATCCTGCTCAGGCTGCCCATCACGATCCTGATGGTCACCCACGACCTGCCGTACGCCCTGCAGCTCTGCCCGCGCTCGGTGATCCTCGACGACGGCGTGATCGCCGCCGACGGATCGACTTACGAATTGCTGTGCGACGAGGCGACGATGTCCGCGCACCGGCTGGAGCTGCCGTTCGGGTTCGACCCGCGCTCGGTCCGGGCGACCTCGGGCTGAACCCGGATCGGGCGGAGCAGCAGCCACAACCCGCTGGCCGCGATGACGGCGGCGGTGACTGCGATCAGGAGCCGGTAGTCGACTACCCCGATGAGGATCGCGCCAGCGGCGATAGACAGCGTCTGCGGGCCGTTCATCGCCAGGACCGTCGCGGCGGCCACCCGGCCCTGCAACCTGGCCGGCGTGTGCCGCTGCCGCGCAGTGACGAAACCGATGATCAGCCAGGGGATCGCCGCCCCTCCGAGGACGGCAGCGGGTGCGACCACGCCGAGCGAGGGGGCGGCGAACCCGACGCTGCTCACCGCGAACGTCATCAGCGCGACCCCGACCGTGCGGGCTTCGCCGAGCCGGCGGATCAGGAGGACGGCGGTGAGCCCGCCGAGGATGCTGCCACCGCCCTGCAGGCTCATCAGTACGCCGAAGAACGCCGGCTCACGGCCGAGTCCCTCGTCGACCACGGCGAAGACGATGCTGTCGTAGGTGCCGAGGACGGCGAACGCGATCACGACGGCGATGACGAGCTGCAGTAGCAGCGGGTTTGCCCGGATGTGCCGGAAACCAGCAGTGAACTCCCGCCGGAAGCTCTCCCGCGGGTGCTCGTCCGGGTCGGATTCCGCGACCCGGACGGAGAGCAGGGCAACCGTCGCGCTCAGGAACGTCGCCGCGGTGAGCAGCGACAGCGCTCCGCCGCCGTACGCGGCGTAGATGCCCGCGCCGACGAGCGGGCTGAGAATCCGCAGCCCCTGGTCAATCGTGCTCAGCGCCGCGTTCGCGGTCGCCAGGTCCGCATCCGGCAGCATGTCCTTGAGCAGCCCGGACTGGGCCGACCCGGTGACGGTGCCGACGACGCCGAGGCCGAAGGCGACGGCGTAGATCAGCCAGAGCTCGGCGGCGGAGGAGACCGCGAGCAGGGCCAGCACCATGCCCCCACCGGTCAGGTTCGTGACGATCAGCAGCGGGCGGCGGCGTACCCGGTCGGCCAGGTGACCGCCGAGGGGCGACATGAACACTGGGGCGGCGAGGGCGAGGAAGACCAGGCCGGCCGCGCCGTTGCTGCCGGTGAGATCCTTGGCCCAGATCGCAAGCGTCAGGAACAGCGCGCTGTCCCCGAAGTTCGACAACGACCAGCCCACCAGCAGTCGCCGGAACCGCGGCTCTCGCAAAGCACTCACGTCAGCCCGGCTCGCCGGGGAAGAGTCCGACGCTGGACCCGAGGAACAGTCGGACCGGTCGGCTGCCGTCCGGGCGTTGCGTGGTGGCGTTGTCCCGGGACAGGAAGAAGCGCTCGACCAGGCCGCCGAGCTCGTCGGAGAGCTCCCGTAGCTCGGCCAGCGTGAGCCACCCGGTGCCACCGGACAGCACCGACGCGTCGCGCCACTCGGCCTCGGCGGCCTGCTGCGCCGGGCCGGTCCACCACGCGCGGAGCCGAGCGAACTCATGGCCGAGGAAGAACTCGTCAAAGGCGCTGGACGCCGCCGCGCTTTCCGGATCGCTCGGGTCGCGGCGCAGCTCCTGGCGCATCGAGGTCAGCCGCCAGGGCTTGGCTCGCCCCGGCGCCGGCACCGCCTCGATGAAGCCGTGTCTGGCCAGCGTGCGCAGGTGGAAGGAGCAACTGGCCACGCTGTGACCGGACAGCTCGGCGCAGCGGGTCGCCGTCGCGTGTCCCTCCCCCAACAGGATCTCCAGCAGGGTGAGGCGGGTCGGATGAGCCAGTGCGCGGATGGCGAGCGGATCGCTGATCGGCCGGCGGGGCTCGGCATCCGGCGAAGCCACGGGGGGTGCAGGCATTTGCACAACGTATCTTTCGCAAGAACTCTTGCGCAAGAGTTGTTGCTAAGCTACTGCTGTTATCCATCCTGCCGGGTCACGAGGTGGGGCGGATCACGTCGAGGTCGGTCGCGGCGAAGTCGTCACCCGTGCACAACACCGGTAGACCGGTTCGCTCGGCCAGCGCGTAGACGAAACAGTCGGCATAGTTCAGGCCGGCGCGATGCCGGCCCCTGCCATAGCGGCGCCAGGCATCGAGCGCCCATTCCGCCGCGCCCGCGTCGACGTCCACGATGTCCACGGGGGTGTCGCGCAGGAGGCGGCCGAGCGCATCCCGGCCGCCCGACCCCAGCCGGGCCTCGATCACGATGCCCAACTCCACCCGAGTCGCTGCGGACATGAGTCGCCGTGAGGCACTCTCCAAGCAGTCGATGACCTCGTCATTTCCCGACTCGCTCAGCAATACCGCCACGACTGCAGAGGTATCGACGACGACCGCGGGCGCCCGACCCTCCGTCACGTTGGCAACCCGTCGGCGTCGTATCCGAGGATGTCCTCGGTTGGGCGCGGATCGAGTACCGGCAACGCTGCGACTTCGGCCTGCAGCCGGCGCAAGCGGGTGCCGAGCGACGGCCCTCGCAGAACGCGCTGGCGGGCCAGCCGCTCGCGGAGTGCGACGACGACAGCCTCGGTCAGCGACTCACCCGTCTCGGCCGCCAGTTCCCGCGCGAGGCGGTCAGCGTGCTCGCTCTTGATGCTGAGGGCCATGGAAGAAAGGTAGACTTAAAGGCAGAAGTCCGTCAATCGGCCCCTAACAGGCCCTCGACGAAGTCTCGGGGCTCGAACGGGGCGAGGTCGTCCTTGCCCTCACCGAGCCCGACCAGCTTGACCGGGATCCCGAGTTCGCGTTGGACGGAGATGACGATGCCGCCCTTGGCGGTGCCGTCCAGCTTGGTCAGGACGATTCCGGTCACGTCGACCACATCGGTGAAGACCCGCGCCTGTACGACGCCGTTCTGGCCGGTCGTGGCGTCGAGGACGAGCAGCGTTTCGTCCACCGGACCGTGCCTTTCCATGACTCGCTTTATCTTGCCCAGCTCGTCCATCAGGCCGGCCTTGGTGTGCAGCCGGCCCGCGGTGTCGATGAGCACCGTGTCCACGCGCGCCGCCGTACCCTGCTTGACCGCGTCGAAGGCGACGGCGGCCGGGTCCGAGCCCTCCGCGCCGCGAACGGTGTCCACCCCGACCCGCTCGCCCCAGGTCTGCAGCTGCTCGGCAGCGGCGGCGCGGAACGTGTCGGCGGCGCCGAGCAGCACCGAGCGCCCGTCCCCGACCAGGACGCGGGCGATCTTCCCGCAGGTCGTCGTCTTTCCCGACCCGTTCACGCCGACCACCAACACGATGGCGGGTCGGTCGGCATGCGGCAGCGTCCGTAACGTTCGGTCCAGGTCCGGACCGAGGGCGGTGACCAGTTCGGCGGTGAGCAGGTCCCGCAGCTGCCCAGGACTGGCCGACGCTGCGACCATCGCTCGGGTGCGCAGCCGCTCGACGATCTCCTGGGTGGCGGCGACACCGACGTCGGCTTGCAGCAGCGTGTCCTCCACGTCCTCCCAGGCCTGCTCGTCGAGGCGGTCCCGCGACAGCACGGCGAGCAGCCCCCGGCCGAGCGCGCTCTGCGAACGCGCCAGCCGGTCGCGCAGTCTCACCAACCGCCCGGCCGAGGGTGGCGGCAGGTCGAACTCGGGCTGCACAACCACCGGAACCGGTGGCGTCAGCAGGTCACCCACCGGCGGCAACACGTCTGACTCCGGTTCGCGCAGCTGCGGGATGCTCGCCGGCTCCCGGTCCGACAGCCGCGTGGTCCGGCTCCCGCGCTGCACCAACAGGACGACGGCGAGCAGCAGAACCAGCAGGATGGCGATGCCGACGATCAGGAACTCCATATCTGCGATCCTCCCAGAGCCCTGGTGGACGACCCAGGGCTGCAACGGCCACCCAGTTGCGGGAAGAGAATCCGCAGCAGCGTGATTACGCTGTTACTTTCGCCTGAGGGAGCCAGTTCATGGATCAGACGCCTCGTCCCGAGCACACCCGGCCGGTCGGGTCCGGCGCTCGGCTTCGGGCATCGGTGCGTCCTACCGAAGAAGGGCACGGGGTCACCACCCTGGAGCTGTTCTTCGACCTCGTCTTCGTCTACGCCATCACGCAGGTCACCGCATTCATGGCCGATGACCTCAGCTGGCGTGGCGTCCTGCGTGGCTTGGTGCTGATGGCACTGCTGTGGTGGTCGTGGTGCAGCTACGCGTGGCTCGGCAACCAGGCCCGCGCCGACGAAGGCCTCATCCGCGCCAGCATCATCCTTGCGATGGGCGCCCTGTTCCTGGTGGCCCTGGCCATCCCCGAGGCCTGGGGCGACGTCGGTGGCGGGCTCAGCGCCCCGCTGATCCTGGCGTCCGCGTTGGGGTTGGTCCGGCTGGGCCATCTCGCGGTCTTCACGGTGGCCGCCGCCGACGATCCGGGCCTGCGCCACCAACTCGCCCGAACCGCGGTGCCCGTCGCGATTGCCGCCGTCCTGCTGGTCGCCGGCGCCCTGGTCGGCGGCCCCGGACAGACCGGACTCTGGGCTCTGGCACTGGTCATCGACTACATCGGTGTCTACGCCGCCGGCAGCGACTGGCGACTGCCCTCGGCCAAGCACTTCGCCGAGCGACACGGACTGATCGTGATCATCGCCTTGGGCGAGTCGATCGTCGCGATCGGCGTCGGCGTGGCCGAGTTGCCCCTCACCCTGCCGATCGGGGTGGCCGCACTGCTCGGGCTCACGGTGAGCGTCGCGCTGTGGTGGTCCTACTTCGACGTCGTCGCACCGGTAGCCGAAGGCGTGCTCACCCGTAGCACCGGCACCGCACGCACCCGACTGGCCCGCGACTCATACACCTATCTGCACTTCCCGATGGTCGCCGGGATCATCTACCTCGCCCTCGGGCTGAAAAAGGTCATGGAGTACGTGGGCGACACCGAGCACCACAGTCTCACCGACCCGCTGCCCGCCGGGGCGCTGTGGTCGCTGTACGGCGGGGTGGCCGTATACCTGCTCGCGCACCTGGCCTTCCGGCTGCGCAACATCGGCTCGATCAACCGGCCGCGGCTCACGGTCGCGGTCGTCCTCCTGCTACTGCCGCTCGGCATCGGCTCGCTGCCGGCACTGGCTGCCCTCGGCGTACTCACCGCGGTGGTGCTCGGCCTGATTGCCTACGAGGTGGTCCGGTACGCCGAGGCACGCGACAAAGTCCGCCACAGCGCGCACGAGTAAGGCGGCTGCCCGGCCTAGCCGCTCCTCATGTTGATGCGCTAGGCAGTACAGATGGCCGCCCTCGTACTCGGACCGTTGCTGCGACACGTCGACGAGACCAGCGCCACCGTCTGGGTGGAGACCGACGAACCGTGCGAGGTGACGGTTCTCGGGTGCACCACGAAGACGTTCCATGTCGCCGGGCACCACTACGCGCTGGTCATCATCGAGGGCCTGCAGCCGGCCAGCACGACGCCGTACGAGGTCCACCTGGACGGGACCAGGATGTGGCCGGAAACCAGCTCGCCGTACCCGCCCAGCCGAATCCGGACGCTTGGCCACGGCAACGCGATCAGCCTGGTCTTCGGATCGTGTCGCTATGCCCGGCCGGCCACCGCCGGCGCCGATCGCGACCTGCCGCCGGACGCGTTGGACACCTACGCCACCCGGATGGCCCGCGATCCGGAGAGCAACTGGCCGGACGCGCTGCTGCTGCTCGGGGACCAGGTGTACGCCGACGAGACGACTCCCCACACGCAGGAGTACCTGCGGCACCGCCGCGACCTGGAGCAGCCGCCGTACGCCGAGGTGGCCGATTTCGAGGAGTACACACACCTGTATCTGGAGTCCTGGACCGACCCGGATGTCCGCTGGCTGCTGTCCACCATCCCGACCTCGATGATCTTCGACGACCACGACGTCCGCGACGACTGGAATACCTCGCACATCTGGCGCGAGCAGATGCAGGCCACTGACTGGTGGCAGGAGCGCATCGAAGGCGCGCTGATGAGCTACTGGGTCTACCAGCAGCTGGGCAACCTGGCACCGGCGGACCTGGCCACGGACGACCTGTTCGCGGCGGTGTGCGCCGCCGAGAACGGCGAGCCGCTCCTACGCGAGTTCGCCCGGCACGCCGACGCCGAGGCCGACGGCGCCAAGGGCACCCGCTGGAGCTACCGCCGCGACTTCGGCCGGGTCCGGCTGCTGGTCATCGACACGCGATGCGGGCGGATCCTGGCCGACAACCACCGGTCGATGGTCAGCGACAACGAGTTCGACTGGATCGAGGAGCAGACCCGGGCCGACATCGACCACCTGCTAATCGGGTCGTCGCTGCCGTGGCTGATGGCCCACGCGCTGCACGACATCGAGGCGTGGAACGAGCACATGTGCACCAAGCACGACGGCCACCTCCTGGGCCGGCTGGCGGAGAAGCTCCGGCAGGGCGCCGACATGGAGCACTGGAGTTCTTTCGGCGAGTCCTTCCGGCGGCTCGCCCGGCTGCTCGCCGCCGTCGGGTCCGCTGAGCGGTCCCCGGCCACCATCTGCGTGCTGTCCGGCGACGTGCATCATGCCTACGTAGCCGAGGCGCGCTATCCGGACCCGCCGGACAGCAAGATCTACCAGCTCACCTGCTCGCCGGTGCACAACGAGGTACCCGGCTTCATGAAGATCGGGTTCCGGCTCGGCTGGAGCCGGGCGGCCCGGGCGATCACGGCGCGCTGGACCCGGCTGTTCCGGGTACCTCCCGCAGGGTTCGAGTGGGTGAAGCTCGACGGACCGTACTTCGACAACCAGTTGGCGACGCTGACCCTCGAAGGCAGGTCTGCCTCGGTGCGGCTCGAGCGGACCGAGGTGGGCCCGGACGGCCCCCGGCTGTGCCGCGCCAGCGAAGTCGTGCTCACCGACGGCTGAGCTCGGCTCACTCCGATGCCCTGGTGGCGGCGAGCGGCGTACGCCTCGACATCATCGACGGGTGAGCCCACCGACCCTTGGCCAGCGGCTGCGTGTCGTCACCTTCAACATCAGGCACGGGCGTGGCCGCAGCGGCGTGGTGGACCTGGGCCGTACCGCCGACACGCTGACGGCCTTGGGCGCCGACGTCGTCTGCCTGCAGGAGGTGGACCGGCACTTCTCCGAACGCAGCGACTGGGCCGACCAGGCCACCGAACTCGCCGAAAGACTCGGGATGACGGCGGCGTACGGCGTTGCGCTCCGTCGAGCGGCGGTCGACGCCGGCCGGCCTGCCCGGGACTACGGCAACGCGCTCCTCACCAGATCTCCGGTCCGGGGGTACCGAGTGGTCGCGCTGCCCGGCCGGCCTCGATCCGAGCCCCGCAGCATGCTGATCGCCGAATCGGTCAACGGGCTGCACGTCGCATGCGTCCATCTGCAGCACGACTCGACGGCGGCGCGCGCGGAGCAGATCGCGGTGATCGTTCGGGAGCTGCCACCAGACGTTCCGGTGGTGCTTGCCGGTGACTTCAACGCCACGCCCGACGCACCCGAACTCAGTGTCCTGCGCGAACGGTTCGTGGACTGCTGGCAGCGCAGCGGACGAGGCCGCGGCGCCACCTTCCCCAGCCGCTTCCCGCTGCGCCGGATCGACTACGTGATGGCTTCGGCTGGCCTCCGGCCGGTCGCTGCCGTCGTCGTACCGACCGACACCTCCGACCATCGCCCGCTCGTCGTCGACCTCGTAGTGGATCAGACCTGAGTCGGCAGTCGCGGCTGTGCGCGCCGCCTGCCGGCGTTGCCACACCGCGACGGGACAGGTGGGCTCAGGAGCGGGTCTCGGCTGCCAGTCGCAGACCGAGCCAAGGAACACGGCGGCGGTAACCCGGTGCAGGCTGTCTCGGCCGGTTCAGACTCCGGTGTGGCCTTCGGGGTCCCAGCCGTAGGCGTAGGTCAGCGGTAGCCGCAGCAGTCGCCGCTCGTACACCATCGCCGCGCGGAAGTCCGCCCAGTCGGGGTGGTCGCCTTGCAGGACAAGGTAGTGCTCGACAAGCTGGTAGACGACGTAGGCGCCGGGGTTGGGCGTCGTCACGTGCAGGCTCGCCCGCGGATCGCGGCGCAGGTTGTGGGACTTCGCTCGGCCGTCGGTGACCGAGATCAGAGCCGTCCGCGAGGGGCCGTCGTAGAGGTATCCGACGTTGGACAGCTGCGGCCGCCCGTCCCGCTTCAGAGTCAGGGGCAGGTCGCGCGGGCCGGTGCCGAACAGCGCCCACGGGTCGCCGTTCTCGAGGCCCGTCACGAAGCCAACTTCGCGACGTCGTCCTCGACCTCGATGGTTTTGCGAAACGGCGTCAAAGCATCGCCCAGCAGCCGGAGTTCGGTGAGCAGTCGCTCGGCGGCGTCATGCATCACATGGTCGGGATGCAGTACGCCGCCGGCATCCAGCCGCATCTGCGTCCAGCGTCAGTACCGCGTCGAGCGCACCGGGCAGTGCATACACCGGCAGCGGCGGCGGAGAGTCTTCGCACAGATGCCGGGCACGCAGCAGCGGATTGAGGTCCGCGCAGTATCGGGGTGGCCGTGGCTGACGAACACCGCATCGACATCAGCGGCCGGGAGGACCTCCAGCAGCCGCGGCACGATCGCATAGCCTGGATCTACCAGCAGCCGCGAGCCCGCCTCTTCGATCAAGTAGCCGCTGCAGCCACACTCGGGCGTCGTCCAGGCACCACCCCCACCGGACTCGCCGCCGGGCGCCCGACAACCACGGGCGGAACGGTGCGCCTGGAGCCCACCGACGCACGCCGGACGGCCTGTACGACCAACCTTGAGGAGGACACGGTTTACGACGTCCTGCGCGACGCCAGCTAGGCATGTGTCCGACTTCCGATCGGGAGCGAGATCGCGTCCGCGCAACAGCCTGACGATTGCGCATACCGTTTCGGGCTGAGCCGCCGGTCCATGAGCCGCGCCTCCCTACGTGTTGGTAACTCCGTAGCGCAGGTGGGTGACGTTTGGTGCGTCGACTACTCGGGTCTTGGTCAGGCGCCGGTCCGTACCCGAGCGGTCGAACAAGGCGATCCCATCGCCTAGCAGGACCGGGACGACATGCAGTTGGATCTCATCGACCAGACCCTCGGCCAGGCACTGCCGGGCGATGTCGGCGCCTCCACCGATGGTGACGTAGCGGTCGCCCGCCGCCTCCCGGGCCAGGCCGATGGCGGCCCCCACGCCGGCTGTGACAAAGACGAACTCGACCGAGCGCCCGGGTAGCGGCTGTGGTGGTCGGTGCGTCACCACGAAGTGGGGTACCTCGTACGGGGTGTCGTCCCAGCCGCCGGCGTCATCCCCGGTGCCGAATGCAGCTCGGCCCAAGACGATCGCGCCGGTGGTGGCGACCAGCTCGTCGATCACGGGCCGGCTGACATCGGAGGGGTCGAAGTACCAGTCGTACAAACCTTCGTCCGCACCACCGGGTCCGCAGACCATCCCGTCGAGCGAGACCGCCATGTCGAGCAGCACTCCGGCCATGTCGCGCCTCCGTCGGTCCGCCGGTACGTCGCCCGCGTGGAGCGCCCCGCCTTGTCAGAGTCTTGACGCTCGACGCAAGGAGAACTCATCGGCGGCGCGCAAACCGGATGGCCGACGCTTGCAACAAACCCGGCCGCCGGCCGACGGTCCTACCGGACCGGCTCGAGAAGTCGCAGCAGGATGACGCGCAGTTGGGCACGCTCGTCAGCTGGCAGGGACGCGAGGAACCGGTCGTCGCAGTCTTCGAGCACGGCGGCTGCGTGGGCGCGCAACGCTTCGCCCACGTCGGTGAGCGTGACCCGGTAGGCGCGCCGGTTGCTGGGATCCCGGACACGCGAGACGAGGCCGCGGCCCTCGAGGCCGGCGAGCAGCTTGACGGTGCTGGTGCGGTCCACCCCGAGGGCCGCGCCGACGCGGTGCTGCGCATCGGGTGAGCCGCCCTCCAGTACGGCGAGAGTGCCGTACTCGCGACCCGACAGGCCGAGCTCGGCCAGCGCCCGCTCGCCCAGAGCCTGCACGCGGGCGAGCGCCAACTGCAGCAGAAATGCGACCCGGTCCGTCAGGGCTTTCGGCAGGTCCGGTACGCGAGGCGGATTGGGCATCCTTCCCCTCTCGGCTATCGTCAGCCGCACTGACGGTCGGTCTGGTCACGTGAGGGGATCATCATGCGGGTACTGGTCGCCGGGGCTACCGGGTTCGTCGGCTCTGCGGTTGTACGTGCGCTGCGCGCCGACGGACATGAGGTCACCGGGCTGGTCCGGGACTCGGCCGGTGCCGGGTACCTGGCTACGACGGGTGCCAAGCTGCACCGCGGTGACATGCTCGACCCCACCTCCTACATCCCGGTCGTGGCGGACGTCGATGCGGTGGTACACGCAGCGCAGTTGGCAACCCCGGGGCGGCTGACCCCTAGAAGGGCACAGCAGCTCTTCGACGCGGACGGTGTGATGACCCATGCGCTGGCCGAGGCGTGCCTGGAGCATGGCCGGCGGCTGCTCTACACCGGGGGCTGCTTCGACTGGGGCGACCACGGCGAGGAGTGGATCGACGAGACGACTCCGCTGACTCCGTCACCGATGGGGGTCGGGCACGCCCGCCAGGCCGTCTACCTGGACCAGCAGCACCGCGACGCCGGACTGGATGTGGTCCGGCTGTCGCCCGGGTTCGTCTACGGCCCGGGCGGGCTGTTCGCGTCCGCTTTCGTCGAGCAGGCGCGCCGCGGTCGGCTGCGCTGCATCGGAAGGGGCGCCAACTGGTGGAGTTGCGTGCACGTCGAGGATCTCGCCAGCGCCTACGTCGCAGCTCTCACCGCCGCCCCCGCCGGCGCGGTTTACGCGGTCGTCGACGACGAGCCGCTGCGCCTGCGCGAGCTGACCGACCTCACGACCTCCGCGCTGGGTCGAGCACGCGTCGGCACCGCCCCGGCGTCGCTGATCAGCCTGATTACGGGTCGCACTCTGGTCGCCAGCCTCGTCACCTCATTTCGGATCAGCGGCCGGCACATCCGCGACCAGCTCGGCTGGGCACCAACCCGACCGCGCTGCCGCGACGAAGTCACCACCACGGTGGCCGCGACCCCCTGACCTGGCGGCAACAACCTCGCTGCCGTCCGCCTGGAGAGGCGTTGCCTCACGCCGACGGGCGGGCCAGGCGCTCAGCCTGCCCCGGGAACGCTGCGCCGTACAGCCTCGGGGAACCTCGAGACATCGCTGGCCGCCAGCTGCTCTCTCAGGGTTTGCGGAGCTTCGGCGAACGGCACGACGTCCTGCTCGCACACCGTCCCCGGCGCCGGAATGCTCACCGACAGCAGGTAGGCGGACACCGCCTGGTCCGCGCACTGCGAAAGGAACAGCGAGGTATGGCCCCAGCCATGCACCGTCAGCAGCCTGGACCTCGGCAGCAGGCGGTCCACCACGACGGCACCTTCGTAGCGGGTGGCGGGGTCGTAGGTGTTCCCGACCACGAGCACCGGGTTCGCGGTGACGGCGTCCCACGGACCCGTGTAGCGGCCGGCGTCGGCAGCTGGCCAAAAGGCGCAGATGCTGCTGGCGAATGTCCACAGCCGGCCGAAATAGCCGTACTGCTCCTCGGAACTGTCGGCCGCTTCCTGCCAGGCGTGGAACGAGTCGGGGTTGGCGGTCTCGGAGCACGCCACTCTCGGGAAGCCCTCCACGACGTTGGGGTACCGCACCGTCTCCCGATCCAACCCCAGCGCAGCCCAGAGGGCGCTCAACCGGACTCCGACAGCGGACGGGTCCGCCTGCGACTCGATGTAGGCGAGAAGCTCGGCGAAGAACGGCCAGGAGTACGAGTTGTACATTGCCCCCAGCGTGGTGCCGATGAAATCGGCGTAGGTGAGGACGACCGTCTCACCCGTCGGCAGGATCACTTCCAGCGGCGCCGCGCGCAGGCGGTCGGCGAGAGCGGCGTACCGGGCGGCTGAATCTCCGGAAGGCGCAGGTCTCGCCGCCGGCGTCGCACAGCCGGAAAAACTCCTCGAGTGTCGCCTGAGCCTCGGCGTCGCTGCGCAGCCGGGTGGAGAAGGGCAGGGTGGCGGCTTGGTTGGCGCGTCCCGTCGCCCACGCCACTGGGTCGAGAACGCCGTCGACCACCAGGGCTCGCACCCGGTCCGGGAAGAGGTTCGCGTAGGTGACGCCGAGATAGGAGCCGTAGGAGTAGCCGGCGTAGGTGAGTTTGGCGTCGCCGACCGCCCGCCGGAGCGGTTCCATGTCACGGGCCACGTTGGCCGTCGACATGTGGTCGATGATTCTTCCGCCCCGCTCGTCGCAGGCGTTCGCAACCGTCGCATTCGACCTGGTCTGGGTCACTTCCTCCCGCGGCGTGACGGGGAAGGGAAACGGGGGAAGCGCCGCAAGGGACTCCTCCAGCCCGTCGAAGCAGAGCAGCGGGGTGCTGCGGGCGATGCCGCGAGGGTCGAACCCGACGAGGTCGAAGCTGGCCCGCACCTCCTCGCTGTACAGGAACGGCCCGAGGCCAAGGACGAAGTCGACGCCCGAGCCTCCGGGGCCGCCCGGATTCAGGAACAGCGAGCCGATCCGGCGAGCCGGGTCGGTGGCGGGCAGACGCACCGGCGCCAGCGCGATCAGGCTCCGGTCGGGGCCGTCGTAGTCGACGGGCACCCACACCTTGGCGCACTCGAAGGGGAACCCGCGTTGCGGTGACAGGGCTCCCACGACACGGGGATCCCAACGGGAGAAGCAGTCGGCTGCCCGGCGCTGCTGCCGGCCGCTGCGGCCGGCAGTCCCCCGCCGACGGTGAGCGCTACCAGAAGCGCCGCGGCCGCCGTTGCCAACCGATGACGCCGACCGCCCATGTCGAGACTCCGATCGCCACGGCGGATCAGGACCCGATGGTCCCGCCGCCGCGCCGAACCTATGCCCGGAATGTCGGTCTGGGAAGGGGGACGACGGTCAGCCGGCGAGCCGGACGGGAGACGCCCACCCGGTGTGGGAGTGGTCGACCCAGTCGACTGTCAGGCTGAGCGTCCGGCGGTAGTGAACCCAGGCCAGGCCGGGCAAGCGGAGCTCGGTGGACTCCTCCGGAAACGTCACCTGATAGCCCGAGAGCCAGATGTAGGGCACCCGCGTTCCGTCCATGGAGCGCGCCCACCTCGGAAAGTGCGCGGCGGCGGCGAGGATCTCGGCGTGTGCGGAGTCGACATCGCGGACGTTCCGAGGGCGGATGTGCCGTCCCGGCACCCAGTGCGCGCCGAGATCGAGGGTCACCCGGCGAACACCGGGCCGGTGATCGATGCCGGGGAGCAGCCGCACCGGCTTCGGCGGAGCCTCGTAGCCGTCGCCGCGCAGCCAGTCCCATGACCAGGCATGCAGCTGTCGGTCGGCGGCTACGTTCCACAGCTCGTGGCAGGTACGCCGTACGCCGTCGAGGTAGCCGCCGCTCTCGCCAAGGTAAACAGCGATGAGGTCGACGACGAGCGGATCGATGTGGGAACGCGGCGAGAGATCGATCATGTCCAGTTCGTAGTCGGCGAAACCCCATTCCCGGTCCTCGTTCCACCGCCGGATGTTGGCGATCTGCTCGGGCAGCGGAACGAACAGATTCGGCGGAGGCTCACCTCTCGTCCACTGCACCGACGCTCCCCCCGCATCCCCGGCCGTCATGCTTGCGAGCCTCTCCGGACGCCTGCCGCCGGTCAAGTCGCGCACAATGCGCCGATGGCCAGGTACTCGCTCAACGAACGTGCTGTCGCCCGCGCCCGACGCCTGATCGAGGCTCGCCAATACGTTCTCGACAGCAGTTGGGGCGACGTGCAGCCCAGCGCCGAGGACGAGAACAAGTTCCTGGCGTCGCATTCGTGGGACGAGTACGCCGAATGGCATCTCGGGCTCACCGAGGGCGCCGCCGACGAGACCAAAGCCAGGTACGGGTTCGTCTTCGGCAACTTCCGACGTCTCCATCGGACCGGCCTGATCGCGTGCCAGTACAGGGCTGCCGAATGGCGCCACAAGCAAGTCGAACTCGCGGCGCACGAGCTGCTGCAACTGCTGGACAACACGAGCGAGTCGCGACGGAAGAAGCGCAGCTAGTCCGGATTTGACGCGGTGGCCGTCTCGACCAGGCCGACGATCCGCTCGTCACCGTCCAGGGTCCACACCAGCTGGCTGTCGATCACCCACTGCTGCAGCACTCCGCCGGCGCAGTCGAAGCTGCTCCGGGTCGCCGTTAGGCCACCGCTGGTCGTGACCTGCTCGCTGCCGAGCAGCGAGCACGGTCCGACGTCCACGCCGACCGGCTGATCGGCGAACGGCTGCAGGGCGTCGGCCGCCCCGACGAGCGGCTGGCCGACGATGCCGCCGCGGCAGCCGTCGGCGGCGAATCCCGCTAGTGAAGGCACCCGTTGCCCCTCTTGGACCGGAATGACCGCCGGATGGTCAAAGACAACGCACTCGCCGCCGCCGGTCGGCATCGGCTCCTGCGCGATGACGATGACGTCGAACTGGACAACCATCTTCACGTCGCCGAAGGTGACGCCCAAGGTGCCCCCGTCACGAGAACCAGGGATCTCGCCTGGTGCCAGCGGAGGAGGCCCCGCATCACGGGGGGCAGCGGGAGCAAGCACGTCGGGTCCAGGGATGAGCTGGGGCAGGGTCAGGGCCATCGCGCCGGCGCAGGCGAGGGCCGCCGCGCCCTGCGCCAGCCGGCGACGTCGCCGGCTGCGGCGCACCGCAATGTCCAACCCCGGCCACGGCGACGTCCGGTCCGCCTCGGTGCGGGCGAGCTGGCGCAGCCGTTCGGCCACCCCGGCGTCGAGTTCCTGGACCTGGTTCTCGGTCATCGCGATTTCCTCCCAGCGTGCTGCATCGTGGCAGCACTCGACGCGGACTCAAGGTTGCGGCGCAGTCGAGCCAGTCCGCGATGTGCGGTGCTCTTGACATTGCCGGTGGAGCAGGACAGCAGCTCGGCGGTCTCGGCCTCCGAGCGGTCCTCGACATAACGCAGCACCACAGCGGCTCGCATCCGCGGCGGCAGAAGGCGTAGCGCGGCGATCAGCTGCGCGTCGAGAGTCTGCTCCGGCTCCGGCCGCGCCCTGGGCTCCCCCGCGGCGGCCAGGGGCACCTCGATCACCCGACGGCGCCTGCGCCAGGACAGCGCTGCGTTGACAACCGCCCGCCGGGCGTACGCCTCCGGATCACCGTCAAGCCGCAGCCGCCGCCAGTGACGGTGCACGCGGGTCAGCGCCTCCTGCACGCAGTCCTCGGCGATGCCGGTGTCGCCGGTGACCAGATAGGCGGTCGTCACGAGTGAGGGCCACCGGGCCACAACGAAGACCCGGAACCCTTCATCGTGTTGCCTGGCCATCAGCACCGACCTTCGTGAACCGCGCCTGCTACCCCCTTAACGCTGTCCACGATCAATCAGGTTGCCTTTTGCGACCTGCGCTCTCCCGCATCGACTGCGTGGCGCCGGCAGGCGCGGCAGCCGGATTAGCGGAAGTAACCGACCACGTCGCCCACGATGTCGCCGCTACCCACCCCGATGAGCACGTCCAGCGATCCCCCGTTGACGGCGGCGACGACGAGGTTCGACGTGTTGGTGTAGGTGACGACGTTGAGGTCCGAGGTAGCGGGCTGCGTCCGGTTGTGAGGCCACGCCGTGACGTAGGTGGCGGTGCTCATTGCAGTAGCGGTCACCGTCATCACCACCGACGTCGTCCCGGTCGGCATCCCCGCGGCGATCAGGTCCATCTCCTGCGCGGAGCCGCCGGTGAAGCGGACCAGCCCGCCCAGCCCGATCCGCGAGTCGAAACTGCGGGTAGGTGTGACGGGCACGAAGCGGCCACCCGTCGGCCGGAACCAGCCGACCACGTCGACAAACACGTCGGTGGCAGCGGAGGTATAGATGGTGATCGTGCCACCGGAACCGAGTGCGACGTAGGCGCGGTTCGACACCACCCGGCCTACCGTCATGTTGAGCGCCGACGTACCTCCGGCCCGCGAGCCGCCGGCGGTGAGGGTCACGTACCCTCCGGCGTCGGCGTACACCGAGGCGACGTTCAGGATCACCCCTGTCGCGTTGGGCGGCGCGGACGCCATGGTCACCGTGCGGGTCTCCCGGGCGGAGAATCGTTCACCGCTCGTGCGGGTGTCCAGCGCCCGCGCCGGCGTCGTCGCGGCGTACAGCGATCCGCCGGACAGCGGGTGGTATCCGACGACGTCCACGAGCGCGTCCGTGCGGGACCCGCCGTTGCGCAGGGAGATCATGCCGTTGCTACCGACCGGTACGACGACAAGCGCCGCGGTAATCGCCTGTCCGGCGATGCTCACCGAGGAGTTGCCAGGCCACTCGGCACCGGCGGGATAGGCGGCCAGGTAGGTCCCGGAGTCAGGACTGACCCCCGTCAGGTTCACCACTACCGCGCCGACTCCGGTCGCGGGCACGCCACCGACACCGGTCACCTTGACGTCGAGCCGGCCGCCGACGGCCAGCCGGCAGCGGGTAGCCACGCCCTTGCCCGCGGATCGGGTGTCGAGCAGCCGGGTCGGCGGCACCGGGAGGTAGCCCAGCCCGCTGCCATAGTCGACAGCGGGCGGCGCGGGCGGTGTCGGCGGGGTGGGGCAGGGCGCGACCGCCGGGAATGATGCCGCCGGATTCCAGTAGGTGCTGCGTTTGTAGGCGCCGTCCCAGCTGAAGCTGATGTGCACATGGTCGGTGTGCGGACTCGATCCGCTGTAGGGCTGCCACGACGGGGTCGAGTCGTAGGACTCGTAGATCTCGCGGTTCCAGATGATGTACATGATCCCCAACCGGCGCATCATGGCGTCGCGGTTGCCGTACCGATCGGAGGCCAGCAGCCAGTCGAGGAAGGTCTCGACCTCGTCGCGCTCGTTGGGGTCGTTCACGTCGTGCATCCAGTCCATCGCGCGGCCCTGGTAGTGCCCGCTGGAGCCGCCGGAGACACACGTTCGCGAGATGTAGACCGTCGCCGGGCCGTAGGTGTCCACGAGCAGATCGCGTACGGCGAGCGGCCCCGGCTTGTCGACCGGATCGCAGCCGCTCTCCGATTCGTAGTCGGAGTAGGCGTCGATGATGCTGCCGAATGCCGGTGTCACCGGAACCGGCGCCGCCGCAGCCGGGGTGGCAGCGACCAGAATCGCCATCGGCGCGCCCGCCACCGCCGCGGTGAGAACAGTGAGCAGCCGGAGGCCAGTGTTACTGAAGTTCATGGTTACCGTATCTCTGAGTAGTTGCGCAAGCACTCAAGGCGAAGATCACCACCGCTGAGACAACCACGGGCCCTCCTCCCGGCGCAATGCCTTGGCCGCGGCGGAGGACCGGTGCGGTAGAAACTCAGTCATGTCTCGTGCGCGTGCGCTGCCGGCGCACGACCTCGCCAGGATTGCCGTGTTCGCCGCGCTCATCGCCGTTCTCGGGCTGCCCGGACAGCTGTTGCTGTTCGGCAATTCGGTTCCGGTGACGCTGCAGACGCTGGGCGTCATGCTGGCCGGCTCACTGCTCGGACCGCGGCTGGGTGCACTGAGCGTGGCGAGCTTCCTGGCACTTGTCGCGGCTGGTCTGCCGCTGCTGGCCGGCGGGCGCGGTGGCCTGGGCGTCTTCGCCGGGCCGAGCGTGGGATATCTGCTCGGCTGGGTGGTCGGCGCCGGGGTGATCGGCTGGGTTCTGCGGTTCACGGGGCCGCGGTATCGACCGGTGCTCGGCTTCGCCGCGAACGTCATCGGTGGCCTGGGCGTGATCTACGCGGTCGGGATCCCCCTCCAGGCGTGGATCACCGACACGAGCCTGCTCGTCGCGGCCGGCTTCGCCGCCGTCTTCCTGGTGGGAGATCTGATCAAGGCCGTGATCGCGACGCTCGTCGCCGCAGGTGTGCATCGCGCCTACCCGCAGCTGTCGAGCCGACCCTCAGCGGCACTGCGCTGACAGTGATGACCGTTGCGGCGGGCCTGGCGGCGCGGGTGGCCGCCAATCCGGACGCCTGCGCGGTGTCGATCGATGACCGGCGCTGGACGGCGGCCGGGTTGGCGGCGACGGTTGCCACGGCGGCGGGCTGGCTGGCCCCGCAGCTCACGGGCGAGCCGCGCCGAGTGGCGGTCTGCGTCGCAGATCCCGCCGACCAGCTGCTCTGGGCGCTGGCCGCGCACCGGATCGGCGCCGCGGCGGCAGTGCTCGACGTCCGCTGGCCGCCCGAGCAGCAGACAGCGGCGCTGGAGCAGATCAGCCCCGGCCTCATCGTTCGGCACCCCGTTGCGTCCGTAGCTCCGAGCGGCATAGCGGTCAGATGTACGGACGCAGCGGCCGAGAGTCTCGGGTGGATCTCGTTGACGTCGGGCACAACCGGCGCACCGCGGGCGCTGGGCCGGAGCTGGGCGTCGTGGACCGCAAGCTTTCCGGCCTTTACTCAGCTCACCGGGTTGACCGCAGATGACACGGTGCTCGTTCCCGGCTCGCTCAGCTCGTCGATGTTCGCCTATGGCGCGTTTCACGCCCTGGCAGCGGGAGCGCGAGTCCGCCTGCTGGCGGGGTGGCAGCCGGAGTCCGCCGACGACCCGGAGGTCACCGTCGCCCACCTGGTACCGACGATGCTGGCCGACCTGCTCGACGCGGGTCGGTCGGACTTCCGGCCACGGGTCGTCGTGACCGCCGGCGCGAAACTGTCCGCCGATCTAGAGCGGCGGGTGCGTGCAGCGTGGCCGGGGACGCTGATCGTCGAGTACTACGGCTCCAGCGAGCAGAGCTTTGTCACCGCTCGGACCGGAGCCGACCCGGCCACGGTCGGGCGGCCGTTCCCCGGCGTACAGGTGGAGGTCCGCGACGACACCGGTCACCGGGCGCCCGCGGGGGGGCCCGGGGTGATCTGGACGCGCAGCCCGTACGCCGCCGAGGACTATCTGGATGGGGCGGCCGGCCGGTTCCGCCAGGTCGGCGGCTGGGTCAGCGTCGGCGACCGCGGGTGGCTCGACGGGACCGGCGCCCTCAGCCTGCTCGGACGGGAGCAGATCACGACCGGGGGCACGACGGTGGACCCGGCACCGGTCGAGTCCGTCCTGCGTGCCGCGCCCGGTGTGCGCGACGTCGTCGTCGTCGGTCTGCCGCACCCGCGGCTGGGCGAGGTGGTCGCGGCGGCCGTCGAGTGCCGCCTCGACTGCCGGCTGAGTTCGCTCAGGCTCTATGCGCGGGCGCATCTCGCCGCAGCGCAGCGGCCGCGCAGGTGGTACGCCGTCGCGCAACTGCCTCGGACCGGCGGGGGCAAGCCCGCCCGTGCCGACCTCGTCGCGGCGATTCAGCAGGGCCGGCTGCTGCCTCTATCGTGACTCGCTTGATGGACGAGCTCAGCCCGGTGATCGTCGCGGCCCGGCGTACCCCCTTCGGCACGTCCGGAGGAGCCCTGCGCGAAGTGCGGCTGGAGGCGCTCACTGCGCCGGTGCTGCGGGCACTCCTGGCCGACGCCGGTGCCGATTCGGCCGACGTCGACGAGGTGATTCTTGGCAACGTCATGGGTCCGGGGGGGAATCCGGCTCGGGTCTCGGCGCTGGCCGCCGGGTTGGGCGAGTCCGTGACCGGCCTGACGGTGGACCGACAGTGCGGCAGCGGTCTGGAGGCCATCACGCTGGCCGCCACCGCGATTCGGGCCGGCCGAGCGGACCTGGTGCTCGCCGGCGGCGCGGAGAGCGCGAGCACCGCTCCGCTCCGCGCGAACCGCTCGGCTGAAGGCAGGCCGCAGTTCTACGACCGCGCCCCGTTCGCGCCGGCGGGCTCTGATGACCCCGACATGGGCGCGGCCGCGGACCAGGTGGCGGCGACGGCCGGGATCACGAGGGCGCGCCAGGACCGGTACGCCGCGGCGAGCCACGCGCGGGCGGTCGCGGCCCACGACGCCGGTCGCTTCGCCGCCGAACTCGTGCCACTGATGGAGCTGCAGCGCGATCAGCGGCCGCGGCGTCAGTTCACCGTCGAGCGGCTGGCCCGCTTCCCGGCCGCGTTCTCCCAGGACGGTACGGCGACGGCAGCGAGCTCTTGCGGCATCAGCGACGGCGCTGCGGCGGTCGCTCTCGTGCCGGAGCGGCTGCGACGTGGCCGACCGGGACTTCGGATCCTGGACTGGGTCTGCGCCGGAGTGCCCACCGTGGAGCCGGGCCTCGGACCGGTGCCCGCCGTACGCCGGCTGCTCGAACGCACCGGTGTCACGGTCGCGGATGTCGGCGTCGTGGAGATCACCGAGGCCTTCGCCGGCCAGGTGCTGGCCTGCCTGGACGTCCTCTGCATCGACTCGGCCCGCGTCTGCCCGGACGGGGGTGCGATCGCGCTTGGCCATCCCTGGGGCGCCTCGGGCGCCGCGCTGGTCGTCCGGCTGTTCTCCCGGCAGGTCTGCGCCGACGGTCCGCGGCTGGGGCTGGCGACGTGCGGTATCGGCGGCGGCATGGGCATCGCCGTACTGCTCGAGCGGGTCGGATGATCACCGTTGAGGACGTCTCGCACCGGCTCGGCGAGCGGCTCGCGCTCGACCGGGTCTCGGTGGACTTCGCCGAGCACCGGGTCGGGGTGATCGGCGCCAACGGGTCCGGCAAGAGCACGTTCGCGCGGCTGCTGAACGGGCTGATCGTGCCCGATTCCGGTCGGGTCACGGTCGACGGCCTGTCCACCGCGCGCGACGGCAAGGAGGTCCGTCGCAAGGTCGGCTTCGTCTTCACCGACCCCGATGCGCAGATCGTGATGCCGACGGTGGCCGAGGACGTGGCGTTCGGGCTGCGCCGGTCCGGTCTGCCCAGGGCCGAGATCACCCGGCGGGTCAGCGACGTGCTCGACCGCTTCGGGCTCGGGGGGTTCGACGACCGGCCGGCGCACCTGCTGTCCGGCGGGGAGAAGCAGCTGCTCGCCCTGTGCTCCGTGCTGGTCACCGAGCCCGCGACGGTCGTGTGCGACGAGCCGACGACACTGCTGGACCTGCGCAACGCCCGGCTCATCGGCGCCCTGCTCGCCGGGCTTGCCCAACGCATCGTGCTCGTCACGCACGACCTGGCGATGCTTGCCTCCTTCGACCGGGTGCTCGTCTTCGACGACGGCCGGCTGGTCGGTGACGACGTGCCCGCCGTCGCCGTCGCGCGGTACCGGGAACTGATGGGATGAGCCCGGCCGGCCTCTACCACCCCGGTGCGTCGGTGCTGCACCGGTTGCCGGCCGGGCTGAAGCTCGCCGGCCTGGCCGCCGGGGTGACCGGTTTGCTGCTGCTCGACCAGCTGTGGTGGCTCGGGGCGGCAGCCGTCGTGGTCGCCGCCCTGTACGCCGTCGCGCGGGTTCCCGCCCGGCTCGCTCTCGCGCAGGTGCGGCCGCTGCTGTGGTTCGGTGCGTTCCTGCTGGGGGCGCAGCTGCTGCTCACCGACTGGCAGCGCGCGCTGTCCGTGGTGCTGACCCTGGTGCTCAGCGTCGCGCTGGCCGGGCTGGTCACGCTGACCACTCGGGTCAGCGCCATGCTGGACGTGGCCGAGACACTGCTGGGGCCGCTGCGGCGCGTCGGCGTACGCCCGGATCGCGTCGGCCTGGTGCTGGCCCTGACGATTCGCGGCGTACCGGTGATCGCGGGGATCGCAGGGACGGTGCGAGAGGCCCACCACGCCCGCGGGTCGGTTGGCCGGCCGTGGGCGCTGCTCGTGCCGGTACTCGTGCGCGTCCTGCGGCACGCCGACGCGCTGGGCGACGCGCTAGCCGCCCGCGGTGCCGACGACGAGCCTGGCAGCCGCCATGGAACTTCGTCCGACCGGCCGTGATCCCCGGGTCAGGCGGATTCGCGCAGGCGCTGGCTGATCACACTGGTGATGCCGTCACCGCGCATCGCCACCCCGTAGAGCGCGTCGGCGATCTCCATCGTCCGCTTCTGGTGGGTGATGACGATGAGCTGGCTCGCCTCGCGTAGCTCGTCGATCAGCCCCAGCAGCCGGCCTAGGTTGATGTCGTCCAGCGCAGCCTCGACCTCGTCCAGGACGTAGAACGGCGAGGGCCGGGCCCGGAAGATCGCGACGAGCAGCGCGACCGCCGTCAGCGAGCGTTCGCCGCCGGACAGCAGCGACAGCCGCTTCACCTTCTTACCGGGCGGCCGGGCCTCGATCTCGACCCCGGTCGTGAGCAGGTCGTCGGGGTCGGTGAGGAGCAGCTTCCCCTGCCCACCGGGGAAGAGGGTCGCGAAGACGGTCTCGAACTCCCTCGCGGTGTCGGCGAACGCCGCGGCGAACACGTCGTGGATGCGATCGTCGACCTCGCGGACAACCGTCATCAGGTCCCGCCGGGTCGCCTTGAGATCCTCCAGCTGGGCGGCGAGGAAAGCGTGCCTCTCCTCCAGTGCCGCGAACTCCTCCAATGCCAGCGGATTGACCCTGCCGAGCAGCGCGAGGTCGCGCTCGGCGCGGGCGGCCCGCCGCTCCTGGGTGGGCCGGTCGTACGGCGTCGGCTGCGGCCGCTCGCCACTCTCGGCCTCGGCTTCCCGTGCGGACGCTGCGGCCGGCACCGGAACGTCCGGGCCGTATTCCGCGACAAGGGTGTCGACGTCGACGCCGTACTCCTCGGCGGTGCGGGACTCGAGTTGCTCGATCCGCAGCCGCTGCTCCGCGCGCGCCACCTCGTCCCGATGGACGGCGTCGGTCAGTCGCTCCAGTTCTGCCGACGACTCGCGCAGCTGCGCCCGTAGGGCGAGCAGTTCGCCCTCGTGGGCCACCCTCGACTCGGCGATGCCGTCCCGCTCGGCCGCGGCGGTCTCGACCGACGCGGCGATCCGGACCAGCGCTGCCTGCGCCGTTTCGGCGACACCGTGCGCGATCCGGGCACCGCGAGCACGAGCCCGTCGGCTGGCCTCCTGCCGCAGCCGGGCCTGCCGCTCCTGCTCGGCCACGCGGCGGAGCGACTCGGCCCGCCCGTGCAGCGCGCGGACGCGTTCCTCCGCCGTGCGGACGGCCAGCCGGGCTTCCATCTCGTGCTGGCGGCAGGTCGCTACCGCGGCCTGGAGCTGGTCGCGTTCCGCCGTCGAGGAGTCGTCCTGCACCGGCGCGGTCTCCGCCGCATGCAGCCGCTCTTCCAGCGCCGACAGCCCAGCCAGGTCGCGGTCACGCGCTTGCTCGGCTGCTTCCCGGGCGTGCTCGATGCGCGCCGCCTCGGCGCCGGCCGACCGAGCCGCCGCCCCGAGCTGACCGAGCTGCTCCGCGACTGCGGACATCGTCGCGTCGGACTCGTTCAGCGCGCCCAGCGCCTGCTCCACCTCGGCGGAGCGCTCGTGCGCCTGCGAGCGAGCCGCCTGCAGTTCGGCGCCCAGCTGGTCGCAGCGCCGGTCAGCCTCCTCAAGCTGTCGCTGGGCGTCATCGACGGCCGCCTGCACCTCGATCACGCTCGGCGCACTGGCCGAACCACCGACTGCCCACCGGGAACCGATCAGATCCCCTTCGGCGGTGACCGCCCGGACGTCGGGCTCGACCGCCACCAGGGCGAGGGCCTGGTCGATGCCCTCGACCACGGCAACCAGTTCGAGCGCCTGCTCCAGTGTGGGCCGCAACACCGCGGGCGCCCGTACGTGATCCGGCGCCCACGTCGCGCCGGCCGGGAGCGGAGGCCACCCCGCCCGCCTTTTACCAGCCCTGTCCCCGGCGATCATGACGTTTCGTGGCCCGATTTGCCCTACTTTAGCCGGATTCGAGGTGTCCAGATCGTCATGATCGCCGGGGAAGGGGGGTGATCCGGAGCTGATCACGATGCTCGCCCGGCCGCCGTCCTCGGACTTCAGCCAGCGGATCGCCTCGGCCGCATCAGCAGGGCTACCAACTGCGACCGCGTCGGCCATGCCGCCGAGGGCAGCTACCAGCGCCGCCTCCCGACCGGGCGCCACCTGAAGCAGGGCAGCAATCGAACCGAGCAGACCGGGAACCCGGTCGGCGGCGGCAAGCAGGGCGCCGGCGCCGTCTCTACGGCGCAGCCCCATCGCCAGCGCCTCGCGCCGCGCCAGCCAGGATGCCCGGTCACGCTCGGCGCCGTGCTCGAGGTCGGCGAGTTCCCCCACCCGCCGGGCCGCCGCCTCGTACGACGCCACCGCCGCTTCGTGACGTTCGTCCAGCCCGAGCTCGGAACTGTCGAGCACACCGACCTCGGCCTGCAGGACGTCGAATCGGGCGCCGGCAGCATTGGCGCGCGCACGTGCCTCGGACAGGGCGCCGGTGAGGCGCGCGATCTCGTCCACCGCGGCTGCCGAGCGGGTGCGGAGTGCATTGACCTGCCCGGTCAGCCTCGCCAGCCCCTCGCGGCGATCGGCCACCACCCGCACCGCCGCAACGAGCGCATCCTCCGCCGCCGCCAGTCGGGTCTCCAGCCCACCACGCCGTTCGACGGCTGCGGCCAGGCGGAGCTGGTCCCGCTCCAAGCCGTGCTCCAGCTCGCCCTCCGCCACCTCGATCTGTTTGGCTTCGGCGTCCAGTTCCTCGGGATCACGGCCGGATCGCGGGCCGGCGACGTCGGCGGACAGGTGCCGGGCGCGCTGCGCGGCAAGTTGGGCGGTGCCGCGGTAGCGCTCCTGCAACGCCGACAACCGATACCAGGTCTCCTGCGCGGCGTTCAACGCCGGTGCGTCGGCGGCGAGCGCGCGTTCCAGCGCTGCCTCGCGGGCGAGGCCCGCCGCGAGGTCCGCCTCGACCCCGGCCCGCCGCTCACGGACGACGGACTCGTCGGCGATCTCGCGCCGCCGCTCCGCGTGCAGGATGACCATGTCTTCGGCGAGCAGCCGCAGTCGGGCGTCTCGCAGGTCCGCCTGCACGGTCGCCGCTCGGCGAGCGACCTCGGCCTGCTTGCCCAGCGGCTTGAGCTGCCGCCGCAGTTCGGCGATGAGGTCGGTGAGCCGGGTCAGGTTGGCCTGCATCGCCTCCAGCTTGCGCAGCGCCTTTTCCTTGCGCTTGCGGTGCTTGAGGACACCTGCCGCCTCTTCGATGAATCCGCGCCGATCCTCCGGCCGTGCGGACAGTACGGCGTCGAGCTGGCCCTGCCCGACGATGACGTGCATCTCCCGGCCGATCCCAGAGTCGCTGAGCAGCTCCTGGATGTCGAGCAGCCGGCAACCGGCACCGTTGATCTCGTAGTCGCTGTCCCCTGACCGGTACATGCGCCGGGTTATGGACACCTCGGTGTAGTCGATCGGCAGCGCGTCGTCGGTGTTGTCGATGGTAAGCGTGACCTCGGCCCGCCCCAGCGGCGGGCGGCCCGCCGTCCCGGCGAAGATGACGTCTTCCATCTTGCCGCCGCGCAGCGTTTTGGCTCCCTGCTCACCGAGCACCCAGGCGATGGCGTCGACGACGTTGGACTTGCCGGAGCCGTTGGCACCGACGACGCAGGTGATACCCGGCTCGAAGCGCAGTGTCGTCGAGGACGCAAAGGACTTGAAGCCCTTCATCGTCAGACTCTTCAGGTGCATCGCGCGGACGGTACCGCCTTGTCAGGACGGCACTATGCAGGCGCGCTGGACGCCCCAGGAACGCTGCGGCCGGTCAGACCGGGACGGCCTCGGCGTACCGCATCGGCGGCGAGTCGGGAACCCGTAGGTCCAACTCTCGAGCGGCCTGCTCGGCGCGGATGTGGTCCAGTTCGGACTGCAGGACCCGTACCCGCGAACGGAGAAATGCGAGTTCCTCGAGCAACCGACGATCGGGAGCGGTCCCGATGTGCCCGAGCAGTGCCTTGGCCATTGTGATAGCTCCACTGCTGTGTCCATTGCGCTCGCGGCCTGGGTGTAGGCGGCGGCACTCACCTGTTGTGTGACCAGCGTCCCACCGGTACGGCGTACCGGTCAAACCCCTGTGACCTAGCGCTCGACGAAGCTGTCGCTGTCGGCCCGCGGCTCGGCCCACCGCTCCACGACCTTCGTCACCCGCCCCGGCGTGTCATGCCCACGCAGCGCCGCGAGGAGGCGCTCGCAGCCGGCCCGCGAACCCTCGGCGATTACCTCGACCCGGCCGTCAGGGAGATTGCCGGCCGACCCGGTCAGCCCGAACTCCAGCGCACGGGCCCGCGTCCACCAGCGAAACCCGACGCCCTGGACCCGTCCGTGCACCCACGCCGTCAACCGGACCGACTCGTCGCTGACCACTACCCGGTAGGGCGTCGCTCGTAGAACCGGAGCCGGTTCGACGACGGGTCGATGAGCTGCATCTCGCGCCCGTCAGCCGGCCCCTCCTCGATGCCGGGGTTGAGAAACGGGTACTGCTTGGCGGCCAACTCGGCGTGCAGGGCATCGATCCCGGCGATTTCGATGAGGACCGCACTCCCGGGCGTGCCGTCGTCGTGGTTGGAGGACAGGTGCAGCACGAGCGGGCCGCGGGAAACCTGCAGATATATCGGCCTGTCCCCGGTGCCGTCCTCCCAGTCGACCGCGCAGCCGAGGTAGTCGACGTAGAAGCGCCTAGCCGTGTCCACGTCGAACATCCGGAGGATCGGTACGACGGGCCCGAGCGAGATGTCCATCGGCCCATCCGAACCAGGGGCGAGCGAGGTTGTCAAGGCCGTCACCGCTGAGTCAGCTGCGGAGCTCGTCGTAGGCGCGCATGGCGGTGTTCTTCTGCGTCTGGCCCTGCGCCACCGCCCATTGCCGGGTCTCGCGGTCGACCGCCAGCACCGTCCAGCCGCGGCCGTCCTCGTCGCTGAGGTGGACCAGCAGGGTGCGGCGGTCGTGCTCGACCCGGAGCCGATGCGCAGGGTTGCCGTCCTCGTGCAGGTTTCGCGACCGTGGCTCGTCGGCGATGAACGACGTCCAGGGTTGGCCTCGGGACTGTCCGGCCATGGGGACCTCCTCGCTGTGCTCTCAGGGTTCTGCGAGCATGCCTACCGTGCTCACCATTGGATTGCTCGGCGGGATGAGCTGGGAGAGCAGCGCCCTGTACTACCGCCTTGCCAACGAGCTGGTGCGGGAGCGGCTGGGCGGCCTGCACTCGGCCCGGTGCCTCCTGTTCTCGGTGGACTTCGCCGACGTCGAGGAGCTGCAGGTGAGCGGCCGGTGGGACGACGCGGCGCGGTTGCTCGCGGGTGCGTCCCGCCAGCTCGAGGCCGCTGGCGCGGACCTGCTCGTGCTCTGCACGAACACGATGCACAAGGTCGCGGATGAAATAGCGGGCGCCGTGGGCATCCCGTTCGTGCACATCGGGGACGTGACGGCCGCGGCGGTGCTGGCGGCCGGCCCGCGGACGGTCGGCCTGCTGGGCACCGGCTTCACGATGGAGCAGGACTTCTACCGCGACCGGCTGACCGCGCACGGTCTCACGGTCCTGGTGCCCGACGCCTCCGATCAAGCGCTCGTGCACCGGGTCATCTACGCGGAGCTGTGCCTCGGGATCATCAGCGCTGAATCGCGGGCGGCGTACGTCGAGGTCATCGACCGGCTGGTGGCCGCTGGCGCCGAGGCCGTCGTGCTGGCGTGCACCGAGATCGAACTGCTGATCGGCCCCGACGACGTCGCGGTGCCGCTGTTTCCGACAACCCGCCTGCACGTCGAGGCAGCGGTCGACGCGGCCCTGCAGTCGTCGTAGGAGCGAACGTCCCATGGAGGTCGATGAGTCGCTGCATCGGATCACCGCCTGGTGCAACAGGCACGCACCGGCCACCGCCGCCGCGATCCGCCCGCCGGCCAGTGCCGACGTTCTCAGCACGGTCCAAGCCACTACCGGCCGCCGCTGGCCAGACGACCTCGTCGCGTTTTACGGTAGCTGCGATGGCACCGAACGGACACCGGCCGGATACCTGTTTCCCGGATACTGCCCCGACCCGCTGTCGGATGTGGGCCGCCATTGGACGCGCTGGCAGACCTCTTGGGCGGGCGTCGTCATTGCGCTCGAGGACGATGAAACCGACCAAGAAGAACGGCGCGTCCGGCGGGCTCTCGGCGCAGGACCCGTGACGGAGATCTACGATCTCGACCGGTTGATGGCCGAGCCCGCCGGCGCGACAGCCTCCAGATTCCTACCCGCCTCTGTCCCCTTCGCCGAGGACCAGTCCGGCGACGACCTGTTCGTCGACACCCGATCAGGTCCGCAGCACGGCTGCGTGACGGAGTACCTCAAGGGCGACGCCGACAGCCACGGCCCGCTCTGGCCGTCCGTGACGGCGATGCTGGCCGCGGTGGCGCACGCGCTCGACACCGACGGACGCGTCGGCTACTGGCGGCCGATCGTCGAGAGCGGCCAGCTGCACTGGGACGTCCCGTAGGCTGCTCGCAGTTGCCGGCTTGGCCGTCACGATGCTGGCCGGCTGCGGCAGTGACACCGCCGAGCCTGGGGCAGCGGAACCGGACGGTTCCTCAACGACCGCGGACAGCTCCAGCAGCTCGTCGAGCGCGCTATCCAGCGCTGAAACCGAGCCCGCAGCCGAGGCAAGCACCCTCCGGTGCCCCCCGACGGGCCGACGACGGTCACCGAGTTCCCGGTCCAGCCGGTGCCGAGATCGTGGACCTCGGTCCGCCGATCAGCGGCAACTGGCAGTTCGGAATCAGCTTCCGACCCTCCGCCGGCGTCCGAGGAAGAGTGAGCTATTACCTCACGTTCGCTCGGACGTCCCGTCGCAGCCGGCCGTTCAGAGACGAGCCCGGCGCGGCCGCGGCTGGCAGCGGGGGCAGAAGAAGCTGGACCTGTTCATGAACACGTCGCGGCGGATCGGCGTACCGCATCGTGAGCACGGATGGTCGCGCCGCCCATAGACCTCCAGCGAGCGGTCGAAGTAGCCGCTCTCGCCGTTGACGTTGACGTACAGCGAGTCGAACGATGTCCCGCCCTGCTCCAGCGCCGACGTCATGACGGCCCGGACGGCGGACAGCAGCCGGGCAGTCTCGGTACGGTTCAGGGTCTCGGTGGGTCGCGCGTAGTGCAACCGCGCCCGCCACAACGCCTCGTCGGCGTAGATGTTGCCGATCCCGCTGACCAGCGTCTGGTCCAGCACGGCGCGTTTGATCCCGGTCCTCCGGTGCCGGATGGACACCGCGAACGCCGCGTCGTCGAACCGCGGGTCCAGTGGGTCCCGGGCGATGTGCCGGACGGAGACCGGGACCAGCTCGACCGGGAGCAGCGGCTCGACGTCGAGGCCGCCGAACGTCCGCTGGTCGACGAAGCGCAGCTCCGGTCCCCCGTCGCTGAATCGGAACCGAGCGCGTAGATGCGCCCCGTCCGGCGCGGCGGCGGCAAGCACCAGGAGCTGACCGCTCATCCCGAGGTGCGCCAGGAGCGCGTCACCTGAGTCGAGCGGCAGCCACAGGTACTTACCCCGCCGGCACGCGGTCAGCAGCGTCCGGCCGGCCAACTCGGCCGCGAAGTGTGCGGCGCCGGCGAGGTGCCGGCGGATCGCCCGTGGATGGAAGACCTCTACCGACTCGACAGTTCGGCCGACCGCCCAGCGCTGCAGCCCTCGGCGTACCACTTCGACTTCGGGAAGCTCGGGCACCCGCGGTCAAACGCCGGGTTGGCCAGCGGACAGCGCGGTCCACGCCGCCGCGGCAGCGCGCTGCTCGGCCTGCTTCTTCGTGCTGCCGTTGCCCTCGCCGTACGCGGCATCGTCGATCAGCGCGGTCGCGGTGAAGGACTTGGCATGGTCGGGCCCAGTCTGGGTGACCTCGTACACCGGTACGCCCAGCGCTCGCTCTGCGGCGAGTTCCTGCAGGCTCGTCTTCCAGTCCAGCCCGGCGCCGAGAGCGGCGGCACTGACCAGCAGCGGATCGAAAAGGCGGTGCACGACGTCCGCGGCGGCCAGTGGCCCCACCCCGACGTACACCGCTCCGAGCACGGCCTCCAGCGCGTCGGCCAGGATCGAGTCCTTGTCCCGACCGCCGGTGACCTCCTCCCCGCGTCCGAGCAGCAGGTGCGGCCCGAGCCCGCCGGGTCCCAGACCGCGGGCCACGGCTGCCAGCGCACGCATGTTCACGACCGACGCACGCAGCTTGGCCAGCTGCCCCTCGGGCAGATCGGGATGGGTGTTGTAGAGGGTGTCGGTGACGACCATGCCGAGCACGGAGTCGCCCAGGAACTCCAGCCGCTCGTTGGTGGGCAGCCCGCCGTTCTCGTAGGCGAACGAGCGGTGCGTCAGCGCCAGCCGCAGCAGCTGGCAGTCCAGGGGGACGCCGAGGGCAGCCAGCAGGGCGGCGGGAGGGGGGTGCGGTGTCGCCAACGGCTCTGGTCAGTCATCCGGTCCTCAGACCGCGATGACCTGCCTTCCGTCGTACTGCCCACAGTTGTGGCAGGCGATGTGCGGCGGCTTGGGCTGACGGCAGGCACGGTTGGGGCACGGCGCCAGCGTGGTGGCCGTCGCCTTCCACTGCGAGCGGCGCGAGTGGGTGTTGCTGCGCGACTTCCGGCGCTTGGGAACAGCCACCTGCGAACACTCCTGACGATCAAACGGGTGGACGGACCGGCCCAGCTTACCGGGTGCGGCGGGACTGCTCCGGACGGTCGCCGTACCTGTCGGCCAACGCGGCCCACCGCGGGTCGAGGACGTCGTGATCGTGGTCCTCGGGAAGCTCGTCCAGGCGTTGCCCGCACCCGGCGCACAGACCCAGACAGTCCGGATCGCAGAGCGGGGTCATCGGCAGGGCGAGGACGACAGCGTCCCGGACCACCGGCTCCAGGTCGAGCAGGTCCTGCGCGAGCCGGCTGACCTCGTCGTCCTCGGTCGTGGCGTCCGTCGTGCTGTCGGGGTAGACGAACAACTCCTGTACGCCGACGCGCACCGTCTCGGTGAACGGTTCCAGACAGCGGCCGCACTCCCCAGTCACGGTGGCCTCGACGGTCCCGGACACCAGCACGCCCTCCATCACGGACTCCAACCGAAGGTCGAGCGTCATGTCGCTGCCGGTCGGGACCGTGATGAGTTCCAGGCCGAGAGCCTCCGGCGCGGGGACGGTACGGCGGACGGCACGCATCGACCCGGCTCGGCGGCCCAGTTCCCGGGTGTCAAGGACCAGAGGCCGGCGCGGGTCGAGGCGTGTTGGAATGGATCGCTTCGTAGTCATGGGAGGACGGCCATCGGGGCCGTGGGCCAGGTTACCCCAGGCCAGTCGCGGCTGTCCCATGGCCTCAGTGCCGAGCCGGCAGGATCGGGTCGTGGCTAGTGTTGCCGAGTGTCGTGGTGGCCGGCGTACGGGTCCTTTCTCATCTTCGCGGTGGTCCTCATCCTGGTCCCGGGGCCCGACTTCGCCGTCGTCACGAAGAACGCGCTGACGTCGGGCCGGCGCAGCGGGGCCTGGGCGAGCGTCGGGGTGGCGACGTCGAACGCCGTGCAAGGAGTCGTCGCCGTCGTCGGGCTCGGCGCTGTGATCGCCGCATCCCAACCTGCCTTTGCGGCTGTCAAGTGGGTGGGGGTGGCCTACCTCGGCTTCCTCGGCCTGCAGGCGCTGCGGTCAGCCTGGCGCGGCCGCTATGCCCCCGCGGAGGACGCCACCGTGGCGAGCCAGCGGCGGGCCGCCCTGCACGGCTGGCGGCAGGGCTTCCTGTCCAACATCTCCAACCCGAAGGTGCTCATCTTCTATCTGGCCGTGCTGCCGCAGTTCCTGCCGACCAGCGCCGCGGCGTGGCAGCTGCTGCTCTTGGCGCTGACGCACGCAGTCTTGGGCTTGGCCTATTTGCTGCTGCTCGTGACCGGTCTGCACCGAGCGCGGCGCCTGCTTGCCCGTCGGCCGGTGCGGCGAGGCCTTGACGCGGGCACCGGAATCGCGCTCCTCGGCTTCAGCGCCCGCCTGGCTCGAGAGCAGGCTTGATCTCGGCAGTTTCAGCGGTTGGCGGCGTCCTGGTCGAACAGCTCGGGGCCCTGCTCCGGCTGCCTGACGCGCAACGTCCCACGACCGGCTTCGACCGACCGCAGCGTCCGGGTCAGGGTCGTCGAGAACTCCGCGAGCTTGGTCTCCACGTATTCGTCAGCCTCCGCGCCGATCCGCTCGGAGCGCGCCGTGGCGTCGGCGACCATCCGCTCGGCGCGGGTGGATGCGTCGGTGAGCAGCTCCTGGGCGCGTGCTCGTGCTGCTTGATGCACGTCCGTCTCCGACACGAGGCGGTCGTGCTCGGCGCGGCCGGCGGTCACCGCCCGTTCGTAGTCCGCGCGGCCGGCCTGCGCGAGTGCCTGCGACTCGGTGCGCGCAGCGGCGAGCATGCTCTCGGACTGCCCGCGAGCCAGCGCCAACCCCTGCTCGGCCTCGTCCTGGGCTTCCGCGCGCAGCCGCGCGGCCTCGGCGCGGGCGTCGGCGATCATTCGCCGCGCCTCGTCCTCGGCCGTCACCAGGATGTCCGTGCGCTGCTCGAGGATCCCGTGCGCCTCCTCCATCTCCGCCGGCATCGCGTCACGCAGGTCGTCGAGCAGGTCGAGGACGTGACCGCGCGGCACGACGCACGAGCCGCTGACGAGGACTCCGCGCGCGGTCTCCACGACCGACACGAGTTCGTCGAGGTTCTCGAACACTCGGTAGAACCGGCCGCCGTCAGTCGCCACGGGTAGCCACCTTCTCGGACAATCGGGCATGGACGTCGGCTGGGACGAACCTGCTGACGTCGCCGCCGAAGAGGGCGACCTCTTTGACCAGGCTCGAGGACAAGTAGGAGTGCTCGGGGTTGGTCGGCAGGAAGACTGTTTCCACGCCGGCCAGTTCCCGATTCATCTGCGCCATCTGTAGTTCGTAGTCGAAGTCACTGGTCGCCCGCAGCCCCTTGAGCACGGTGTCGATCTGGTGCGCGCGGCAATAGTCGACGAGCAGCCCGGCGAAGGAGTCCACGACGACATTGCCACAGTCTGCGGTCGTCATGGTGATGAGCTCGATCCGTTCGGCCACGGTGAACATGCCGTGCTTTTTGTGGTTCACAAGCACCGCGACCACGAGTTCGTCGTACAGGCGGCTGGCCCGCTCGATCACGTCGAGGTGTCCGTTCGTGACCGGGTCGAAGGACCCAGGACACACCGCACGCCTCACGCCGACACCGCGCTTCGCTCGGCGCGGCGTGAGACGACATCGGTTCGCTCGTTGCGCTCGCTCACGGTCGGCGACCGTACCAAAGCGTTCCGCTTCCGTACCGTCTGACTCGCAGAGCCTGCAATGGCGCTGGCCACAGCCACTCCGCCTCACGCGAGGACCGCTCCACCACGACGATCCCAGCTGCCACGACACGCTCCGTCGCAAGCACCGCCAGGATGCCGGCGAGCACGTCCGCCGCCACGTCGTACGGCGGGTCAGCCACCAGCAGGTCGTACGCCGGCGCACCGCCGCGCCGCGCGAACCGCTCCACCGTTTCGCACCTGACATCGACCCCGACCAGGTTCAGCGCGCTGCCGTTGGCGGCAATCACCTTGGCCGCAGCTGGGTCGGACTCCACGAAGGTCGCCGTGGCAGCCCCCCGCGACAGCGCCTCCAGGCCGAGCGCTCCCGACCCGGCGTACAGGTCGAGAACGGCGATTCCGTCGAGGTCCCTGAGCGCGGTCAAGGTGGAGAACATCGCCTCCCGCGCTCGGTCCGAGGTCGGCCGGGTCGAGGTCCCTGCCGGTACGGCGAACCGCCGGCCGCCGGCGGTGCCGGCAACGATCCGCATCAGGCCTTCTCGAGGAAGGCCGCCCGCTCGTCCCACGCGAGCATCGCGACGTCGGCGGCCAGCGCCGGGTGGTCACGCAGGTCGGGATCCGTCTCGACCAGCGCGGTGGCAACCGCCCGTGCCTCGGCTATCAGCGCCTCGTGCTTGAGCAGCGACAGCAGGCGCAGCTGCGATTGCCGTCCGGACTGGGCGGCACCCAGCACGTCGCCCTCGCGGCGGCTCTCCAGATCCAGCCGGGCCACGACGAAGCCGTCCGTCGTGGCGGCGACGGCCTCCAGCCGGTCCCGGCTGGGGCTGCCCGCAGGCGCCTCGGTGACGAACAGGCACAGCCCCGGCGCCTGCCCCCTGCCGATCCGGCCACGCAGCTGGTGCAACTGGGACAGCCCGAACCGCTCGGCGTCCATCACGACCATGACGGTGGCGTTGGCGACGTCCACACCGACCTCCACCACGGTGGTGGCGACCAGCACATCGGTCTCCCCCGCCGCGAACCGGCGCATCACCGCCTCCTTGTCGTCGGCAGCCAGCCGCCCGTGCAGGATCTCCACGGCAAGCCCGGCCAGGGGGCCGGCCGTCAGCTCGGCCGCGACGTCCACAACGGCCAGCGGCGGGCGGCGAGACGCCTCCGCATCGAGGAGATTCTCGGCATCGTCCGGCGAGCTTCCCGCGGGCTCGTCACCGATGCGGGGGCAGACCACGTAGGCCTGCCGGCCGAGCGCAGCCTCCTCCCGGACCCGCGTCCAGGCCCGCTCCAGCCACTGCGGCCGCTCCGCCGCCGGGATGACCGAGGAGGAGATCGGCGAGCGACCCGCGGGCAGCTCGCGCAGGGCGGAGGTCTCCAGGTCGCCGTACACCGTCATCGCTACGGTTCGCGGTATCGGCGTCGCGGTCATCACGAGCACGTGCGGCGGGCGCTGACCCTTGGCGCGCAGGGCGTCGCGCTGCTCGACACCGAAGCGGTGCTGCTCGTCGACGACGACCAGGCCCAGGTCGGAAAAGGCGACCGCCTCCTGGATGAGGGCGTGGGTTCCGATGACGATGCCCGCCGAGCCGTCGGCCGCGGCGGTGAGCGCCTCGCGGCGTGCGGCCGCGCCCTGAGAGCCGGTGAGCAGCGCGACCCCGGTGGCCGGGTCGGCAGCGCCAAGCTCGCCCGCCAGGGCGAGGGGGCCCAGCAGCTGCCGCAGCGAGCGAGCGTGCTGTGCGGCGAGGACCTCGGTCGGTGCGAGCAGGGCGGCCTGACCACCTGCGTCCACGACCTGCAGCATGGCCCGGAGTGCGACCACGGTCTTGCCGGACCCGACCTCCCCCTGCAGCAGCCGGTACATCGGGTGCGGCCGCGCGAGGTCCTCGGCGATGACCGTGCCTATGTCGCGCTGGCCCCTGGTGAGCGTGAACGGCAGCGCCGCGTCGAAGGCGTCGAGCAGTCCTCCTTCCTGGGCCGGGCGGGGCACACCGGGGGTGTCCCGAGTGGAGGCGCGCCGCTGGGCGAGGGTGACCTGAAGCGTCAGCGCCTCGTCCCAGGTCAGCCGGTTACGGGCAGCGATCAGGTCTTTCCGGCTGTCCGGCCGGTGGATGTTGCGCAGGGCGTCGTACAGGCCCATTAGTCCGTGCTGGGCGCGGATCTCGTCGGGGATCGGGTCGGCCGGTGGGTCGAGTACGTCGAGCACCGCGCGCACGCTCCGCGCGATCGTCCACGTCGTGAGATCCGCGGTGGCCGGGTAGATCGGGATCAGCGCGCCGGCGAACCGCTCGATCTCACCGGTGCCGGCACCGGTGCCGAACAGCTGGTACTGCGGGTTGTTGAGCTGACGTTGGCCGTTGAAATCGGAGACCTTGCCGGCGAACAGTCCGGCGACGCCGACCTTCAGTTCCCGTTGCCGCCATGGCTGGTTGAAGAACACCAGCCGCAGCGATCGCTTGCCGTCGCTCACGGTGACGTCGAGCAGATGCTTCTGCTGGTAGTTGGTGGGGTACCGGCCGCGTGCGTTGAGGGGGCGGCCATGCACCTTGCTGACCTTCGCCATGACCGTGGCGTCCTCGCCGATCTGCAGCTTCGCGAGGTCGGTCAGCTCCCCGAGTTCGTCGTACCGGCGGGGGTAGTGCCGCAGCAGATCCCGCACGGTGAGGAGATCGAGCGCCTTGTCCAGGGCTGCGGCCGTCTTGCCGCCGACGACCGAGCGCAACGGCGTGTCCACTCCGGGCATGGTTATTCGATCCCGAGCAGGAGGGGGTAGTGCGGCTGGCCCCCGTGATAGACGACAACCTCGACGGTGGGATGGATCCGCTTGAGATGCTCCGCCAGCTCCGCGGGGAGGGTGGACGGTGCGCCGGATCCGACGATGACGGTGACCATCTCCCCGCCGGCGAGCAGCAATCGGTCCACGAGGTCGCAGGCCAGCTGCCCGACCGACTCGCCGATGAGGACGACGTCCCCGTCGGCCAGGCCGAGTGCGTCCCCGGCCTGGCAGCGCCCGGCCGAGGTCATCGCGTCGCGGACGGCGACGGTCACCTCCGCCCAGCGAGTGGCCGCGGCCGCTTCGGCCATCGCGATGACGTCGTCGGCGAAGCGGCGACCGGGGTCGGCGACGGCCACGGCGGCAAGGCCCTGGACCGGCGATCGGGTCGGTATGACGGCCACGTCCTGGCCGCCATCGCGCGCCTGCGCGGCGGCGGTGTCCGCAACACCGGTGACGTTTCCGTGGTTGGGCAGCACGACCACCTCGGCGGCCCCGGTCTGCCGGATGGCCGCCACGACCTCGGCCGTCGACGGGTTGCTGGACGGGCCGCCCTCGACGACATGCACCCGCTCGGCTTCGAACAGCGCTCCGAGGCCCTCGCCAGGCGCTACCGCCACGACCGCGCGGCCGGTCCAGCCCGCCGCGCGCTCGGCCGCGATCTGATCACGGAAACGGGTGACCGTGATGGCCTCCGGCCGCCCGGCGCGGACTCCGGACTCGATGGCGGCACCGACGTCGTTGACGTGGACGTGCACCTTCCACAGGCCGTCGCCGGAGCCGACCACGACGAGGGAGTCGCCCAGCCCGGCCAGCTCGGAGCGCATCGTCTGGACAGCCGCGAACTCCGCTGACAGGAGATACTGAACCTCGTAGCCGAACTCCGATGAGCCGGACTCGCGGGCCCGTTCGAGCGCTCGGGTGTCCCGGGTCGGGCGGGCGGACGGCCGGCGTACGACGGGGTTGTCGGTCACGACCCCGACGAGGGCGTCGAGCATCACCACGAGGCCACGGCCACCGGCGTCGACCACCCCGGCCAGCGCCAGCGCGGGTAACTGGCGGGGTGTCTGCGCCAGCGCCTCGGCCGCCGCGGCCGCGGCAGCGGCGACCACCCGCGGCAACTCGTCGGTGCCGGCTCGCTTGGCAGCCTCGGCGGCTGCTCGAACGACCGTCAGCACGGTTCCCTCGACCGGTTCGGCCACCGCGCCATAGGCGAGCGACACCGCACGGGCCAGCCCCTCAGTGACGGCCTGGCCGTCCGGCGGCGACGCAGCGGTGGCTGCGACAGCTATTGCCTCGGCGAGCCCCCGCAGGATCTGGCTCACGATGACCCCGGAGTTGCCCCTGGCGCCGAGCAACGCGCCACGGGCCATTACCGCGGCCGTCTGGGCGACTCCCTCGGGCAACTCACGCCGGAGCAGGTCAGCCGCTCCCTGGAGGGTCAGCAGCAGGTTCGTGCCGGTGTCCCCGTCAGGGATGGGGTACACGTTGAGGTCGTCGATCTCCGCGCAGTGGTAGTCGAGCGCCTCGACGCAGGCCGAACACCAACGCCCGAGCGTGGCGGCATCCAGCGTCCTCACCATGGCTGCCGAGCCTAACGGGCGGCACCGACGCGATTGGGCGTGCGCGCGGGCGCTCGGCTACCCTGGCGAGAGTGCCCGGTGTCCTTGGGCAGCGCTCACCTTCCTCAGGAGTGGTTCGACGTGGCAGCCGTCTGCGATGTGTGTAGTAAGAGCCCGAGCTTCGGCATGTCGGTCTCGCACTCCCACCGCCGGACCAGCCGCCGGTGGAACCCGAACATCCAGACGGTGCGGGCGCTGGTCAAGCCCGGCACCCGTCGCCGGCTGAACGTCTGCACGTCCTGCCTCAAGGCCGGCAAGGTCGTCCGCGGCTGAGCAGCCCTGCTGGTCGCGTTCTGGAGCGCCAGCGCCGCGGCGTAGCTGCTACGACTGCCGAGTCATGATCGTCAGGACAAAGCGGCTCTCTGGCAGCCAGATCTGCCTGACGATCATGGACGGCAGCGGCGACCTCGCAGCGCGCCGCCAGCTGACGAACGCTGTATGGTGCTCGTCCGTCCGTGCCGCTAGACGCCCGTTCCCCGTTGCGGCGCGCCCTGTCCGGGAATCGCCGCACGGTCCAGGCCCAGGATCAGTGCGAGTGCCGTCTCTATCTGGTCCATGGCTGTGGGGTCGACGCTTCCGATCCGGCGCACGAACCGCGACGAGACGACGGCTCTGACGGCCCTGCACACAGCGCGGCTCGGACGGTCTATACCCGCGATCGGCGCCATTTCGACACGGAGCCCCGAGGGGGCCAAAGAGCTTGAGAGCGGGACGAGGACGATCAGCTCCCCCGGCGCGCCGGTGCTCAGTTCGTCTGCGGAGACGACGACAGCAGGACGGGTCTTGCCCGGCTCGCCGTGGCGTCCTGCGCCCAGCGCGACGAGCCAGACCTCTCGGCGACGCGGCGCGTCAGTCGAGGCCATCTTCGACGGTGACGTCCCACTCCCGCATCTCGTCCCGAGCGTCGGGATTCTGCGCGTCGATGCGGCTGGCCTCGCGCTCCGAACGCCAGAGAGCTTCGCGTCGCCGCTCGTCGGCGATCTCGCCAAGAAGTGCTGCCAGCGATACTCCGCGTTCACGGGCCTGCTGGGCAAGCAGGTCCCGTGTGGCACGGGTCACTCGGATGGTGCTGGTCTGGGTAACCATATCGCTGGATCATAGCGCCTAAGTTCGGCGTCGGGTGGCGTCGACATGCCGATTCGAGACCGAGCCCTCAAGTGCCCGCTGTTCGGCGGTCCCCACTGCTGCCAATGCCAGCTGACTCCCCCCGCGACCTGTCCGTTGTCGGCCAGGACGGTCAGCCCACCCGCGCGTCAAACTGCGCCGCAGCCGGTGACGCTCGAGGGGCTCGCGGACCAAACTGGTCGAACGGGCTCTCGCCACCCGTCAGAAGGCAAAGATCGTCGAGCGTCTGTGCGCGCAGGTTGGCCATCGCCCCAGTGTGCCGGGCCGCCAGCGCCGGAGGGTCTGCCGTCGTCCTGGCGATGAGCAGGCCTCGTTGACCGACTACCGTGGCCGACCGCCAACGAGACGATGGTGCGCCTTTGGCGCCTGCGCGGCCACCTCACTGGCCAACGCCGCGTGAGCGGGCGGCGGTGACAATCAGGTCGACGACGGTGTTCCGCGGCAGTGCTGTCGAGTCGACCACCAGGTGGTACTGCCGGCAGTCATGGGCGTCGCGGCGGTAGAAGTGCCGCCAGTAGGCGATCCGGGCGGCGTCGTTCTCCCGCAGGATGCTCATGTCGATCCGCTCGTCCGGCTCGGCGTACTCCTGCGCGCGGGCCAGCCGGGCATCGGCCGGTCCGTCGAGGCGCACGTGCAGGGCGTCCGGTATGTCGGCCAGCACGACGGCACCGGCTCGGCCCAGGATCACACCGCCGGTGCTGGCCGCCACCTCGTGCAACACCTGCTCGGTCTTCTCCCGGAACGCCCGCTCGTCCGGAGCCGGCGTCGCCGCCAGCGGCCCGGCGCCGGACAGGTCGGGCAGCAGCGCCATCGAGGAGATCACCCGCCACAGGCCGCTGGCCACCGTCTCGTCCTTGGCCTCGGCGTCGTCGAGGGACACCCCGAGCTTGTGCGCGACCGAGGCCGGGATGGCCCGGTCGACGAAGGGCAGCCCCAGTATCTCGGCGACCTCGGGTCCGATCTGGCTGCCCAAGGCGCCGTACGACGCCGAGATCGTGACGATTCCCATCGCATCCGCCTAGCGCTGTCCAGCGTGAGCCGGATCATGCCAGCTTCACCTGCTTTCCGAAGTACCGTGCGTCGGGCTCCTCTCGGTAGGGGCCGTACCCGGGCACCGGCCGGTAGCCGGAGGTGACGTACAGGCTGATCGCCTCTGGTGGGGCCAGCCCGGTGAACAGCTCGATCCGCGGCCGGCGGGGTGAACTCGGCCGGGTCGACCGGCGTCGCGTCCGGTCCGCCGTACCGGAGGACGTACTCCTGCTGCACCCGCTCGATGAGGTCCGTCACAACCGGGTCGTCGAAGGGCAGGGCTCGGAACCGCATCAGCCGCGGGCGCCGCCGCTGAAGGAGTCCCAGCCCGGCAGTGGGTACGCCGCCCCGTCGACCAGCACGCCCTCGCCCTCGCGGACCCGGCCGATCACCGTCCAGCCGCGTGGCACCGACTTCGCCGACGGGAACGTCGCCACCAGCGGGTGGTCCTCGCCTCCGGTGAGCAGGAACCGCATCGGGTCGACGTTCAGCGCGCGGCCGACGTCCTGAAGCCGGGGGGCGACCTCCAGCCGCGGGGTGTCGATGCAGATCTGTACGGCGCTGGCCCTGGCGACATGCCCGAGGTCCTGGACCAACCCGTCGCTGACGTCGCACATCGATGTCGCGCCACAGGTCGCGGCGATCGGGCCCTCGGCGTACGGGGGGGCCGGGCGACGGTAGGCGGCGACGACCTGCGCCGGGGAGCGGAACCCGCGGCTGAGGACGGCGAGACCGGCCGCTGACCAGCCCAGGCGGCCGGTCAGGGCGACGACGTCTCTGGGCTCGGCCCCCGCTCGGGTCACCGGCGACCGCCCCTCCAGATCGCCGAGCGCGGTCACCGCAATCGTCAGCGTCGGGCTGCGGCTCACGTCCCCGCCGACCAGGACCGCGCCAACCAGCGCGCACTCGGTGTCGAAGGCGGCCGTGAACTCCCGCGCCCACGCCGCGGGCAGGTCCGCCGGGCAGGCCAGCCCGACCAGCAGGGCTGTCGGCACGGCTCCCATGGCGGCGATGTCGACCAGATTCTGGGCGGCGGCCTTGACGCCGACATCCGCTGCGGAGGACCAGTCGCGGCGGAAGTGACTGCCCTCGACGAGCAGGTCGGTGGAGGCGACGACGCGCCCGTCCGGCGTCCGGACCACCGCGGCATCGTCGCCCGGACCGAGCAGGCACGACGGTCCGCCGCGCAGCCGCTCCGTCACCTGCTCGATGAGTGCGAACTCCCCGATGTCGCCGACTGTGATGACCGACCTCCTGAACTGTCCGGTAGGTTAGCTTTCTCTTCCCGCCCGCGATGAAAGGGATGGCTGTGGTCCAGGCTTACATCCTCATCCAGACCGAAGTCGGCAAGGCCGCGTCGGTGGCAACATCGGTCGCCGAGATCAAGGGCGTCACGGCCGCCGAGGACGTCACCGGCCCGTACGACGTGATCGTCCGCGCCGAGGCGCGCAACGTGGACGAGCTGGGCAAGCTGGTCGTGGCCAAGGTGCAGGGCGTGGACGGCATCACCCGGACCCTGACCTGTCCGGTCGTCCACCTCTGATCCGCCCGGCCCTGCTCGCGACGGCGGTCGCACTCCCTCTGTTCGTCGTTCTCGTCCTGCTGTTCAACCGCGGCCGCGAATCGGAGCCTGATCCCGTGTCGCCGCGCGCCGAGCTTCCCATCCTGGAGGTGGAGACGCCGGAGGTCACCCCCGACGCCGACCGGCTGTGTCCCACCCTGATGGGCGGGCTGCCTCTCACCCTGGCCGACTCCCAGGCGAGGCCGGTCCGCTCCGCCTCGGCGTACGCCGCCGCGTGGGGAGACCCGCCTATCGTGCTGCGCTGCGGCGTACCTCGCCCGCCCGGTCTGGCCGCAGATTCCTCGGTGTTCGAGATCAACGGCGTCGCCTGGTTCACCGAGCCCGGCGAGGACGACACGGTGTGGACGGCGGTGGACCGCGAGGTGTACGTCGACGTACGGGTACCGAGCGGGCAGGCCAGCGGACCGGTGGCGCTGCTGAGCGTCGTCATCACCGACCGGCTGCCGATGATCAGCCAGCCGAGTGCCTCGCCAACGCCGACGCGATGAGCCGGTCCATCAGCGCGGGGTAGGACAGGCCGCTGGCCTCCCACATCCGCGGGAACATCGAGATCTCGGTGAATCCGGGCATCGTGTTGATCTCATTGACGACGGGGCCCACGTCGGTGAGGAAGAAGTCCACGCGCGCGAGCCCTTCGCACGACAGCGCGGTGAACGCCTGACAGGCCATCCCCCGCAGCTGCTCGGTCACCTCGCCGGGCAAGACTGCTGGGACGTCGAACTCGCAGGCGTCATCAAGATACTTGGCCTCGAAGTCGTACCACTCGTGATCGCCGACGATCCGGATCTCGCCCGGGACGCTGGCCTCGGGCGGCCCACCGCCGACGCCCTCGAGTACGCCGCACTCGATCTCGCGGCCGGACACCGCCGCCTCCACGATGACCTTGGTGTCCACCGCACGGGCCGTCGTCACGGCCGCGTCGAGGCCTGACCAGTCGGTGACCTTGGTGATGCCGATGCTGGAGCCGGCCCGGGCCGGTTTGACAAAGACGGGGAGCCCGAGCCGGTCCCGGTCGACCTCGCTCAGGATTGCGTGGGGCCGCAGTACGGCGTACTGCCCGACCGGCAAGCCGGCGGCGGCGAGCAGTTTCTTGGTGAACTCCTTGTCCATCCCGGCGGCGCTGGCGAACACCCCCGCCCCGACGTAGGGCAGTCCGGTCATCTCCAGCAGTCCCTGGATGGTCCCGTCCTCCCCGTAGCTGCCGTGCAGCACCGGGAAGACCACGTCCACCGAGTCCAACGCAGCCGGCCCGGCGACGGCGTCGAGCAGGATCAGCCCGCGTGCGGCCGGGTCACCGGACAACACGACCGCGGCGCCCTTGCTGACCTCCGGCAGCTCGCCGTCGTGGATCTGCAGGGCGGCGGGGTCGTCGGCGGCGAGCACCCATGACCCCTCCGCGGTGATGCCGACGGGTACGACGTCGTACCGGTCCCTATCCAGGGCCCGCATCACGTTGCCGGCCGAGACGCAGCTGATCGCGTGCTCGGCGCTGCGCCCACCGAACACCACCGCGACGCGTATCCTCGTCACTGCAGCGATCCTAGCGAGTCGGCGGCCGCGACAAAGTCGGCGACGAGGTCGGCGGTGTCCTCGCATCCACAGGAGATCCGGACGAACCCCTCCGGAACCCGATCACCGCCCCATTGCGCGCGCCGGTCGACGGTGGTGTGCAGGCCGCCGAAACTGGTCGCAGCCACGGCAAGCCTGCTGGCGGATAGGAAGCTCTGCACCGTCGCCGCGTCGGCCAGCTCGAAGGACAGCAGGCCGACAGGCCGACGCATCTCCCTGGTGAACTGGTCGTGCGAGGGGTCGCTGGGCAGCCCCGGATACCGCAGCCCCGTCACGGCGGGGTGATTCACCAGCGCGTTGGCGAGCGCGCGAGCGTTGGCGGACTGCCGGTCCAGCCGTAGCTCAAGCGTGCCCAGGGAGCGATGCGCCAGCCACACCTCGAACGGTCCGGGCACGGTGCCGGACCGGGTTCGCCAGTCCCGCAGCCGAGTCGCGCGGTCCGGGCCGCGGCTCGCGACGTGGCCGAGCAGCAGATCGCTGTGCCCCGACAGCGCCTTTGTGTCCGCGGCCAGGCTGAAGTCCGCACCGAGGTCCAGAGGTCGCAGACCCAACGGTGTCGCGGTCGTGTTGTCGACAGCGACCAGACACCCGCTGTCGTGGGCGGCTTCCGTCACCGCCTCGATGTTGCACACGTCGAGGCGGGGATTGCTGGGCGACTCGATCAGCAGCAGCGCCACTCCCTCCAGGCCGCCGACGCCAGCGACCTCGTCGAGGTCCACTGTGGACACTTCCTCGACCCTGATGTCGAACCTGGCCAGCTCCTCGTGGGCGAACACCCTTGTCCCGAAGTAGCCGTCGGACGGTACGACCACCCGGTCACCGGGGCGAAGCGTCGTCAGCAGTACGGCCGAGATCGCCGCCATCCCCGACGGGAACACGACCGACGGCCCACCCTCCAATGTGGACAGTGCTTCCTCGAAAGCGACGAGGGTCGGGTTCTCGTAGCGGGCGTAGTACCGCTCACCCGGGCCGAGGTGAAAAGGGGCGGCGAACACCGGCCCCGGCAGGAACGGCTGGCCGGCGACGGGCTCGGGCTGGCCCGCGCGCACGACCCGCGTCCCGTCGCCATCGGAGGCGTGCGTCATTCCGGCTTCGGCTCCCGTCGCATGACTCTCCGCAGCACGTCCGGAGCACGTTCGCCGTTGTGGCAGATCGCGACAACGGCCTCGGTGATGGGCATGTCCACGCCATGGGCGTGCGCCAGATCGAGCACCGAACGGCAGGACGCCACCCCCTCGGCGATCTGCGTGGCCGCTTGCAGCACCTGCTCCAGCGTTTCCCCGCGCCCCAGCCGCTCGCCGAACGTCCGGTTCCGCGACAGCGGCGAGGAGCAGGTGGCGACGAGATCGCCGAGGCCGGCCAGCCCGGCGAAGGTCGACTCCTCGGCGCCGAGCGCCAGGCCCAGTCGCGCGGTCTCGGCGAGCCCGCGAGTCATGATCGAGGCGCGGGTGTTGTCGCCGAACCCCATCCCCTCGGCCATGCCACACGCCAGCGCGATGATGTTCTTCACCGTGCCGCCGAGCTCGCAACCGACGACGTCGGTGTTCGTGTAAGGCCGCAGGTAGGCGGTCTGGCAGGACTCCTGCAGGTCCACCGCACGGTCGTGGTCAGAACATGCGACGACGGTTGCGGCCGGCTGTTCCTCGGCGATCTCACGCGCCAGGTTCGGCCCGGTGATGACGGCGACGTTCGACAGGGGCACGCCGGCAACCTCGCTGATCACTTCACTCATCCGCTTGGCGGTCCCGAGCTCGATGCCCTTCATGAGACTGACCAGCGTGGCACGCTCCTGCAGCAGCGGCACCCAGCGGGTCAGGTTCTGCCGCGCCGTCTGCGACGGCACAGCGAGGACGACGATATCGGCATCGTGTAAGGCCCGGTCCGGGTCGGAGGTGGCCGTCAGCGCCGGCGGCAGCGCGATCCCCGGCAGGTAGTCGGGATTCTCATGGGTCTCGTTGATGAGGTCGGCAAGTTCGGGACGGCGCGCCCACAGGGTGACCGAACAGCCGGCGTGCATCATCACACGGGCGAACGCCGTACCCCACGAGCCACTGCCGAGAACCGCGGCCGTCCTCATGGGTGGGTCCGCTCACCGACGAGCCAGAAGCCGTCCGGCGCGGGCTCGTCGCGCTCGACGGCGAGCAGGTCGCGTACCGCCGAGAAGGCGGTGTCCGTGATCTCCCGCAGCGCCTCCGGTGTCACCGGTCGGCCGCGAAAATACGACAGGTCGACCGGCGGCCCGGCCACAACCACCACCCTCTTCCGCGGAAAGAGCCGGAACTTGCCCGTGTGGTAGTCCCAGGACCGCTGCTGGCCCCACTGCGCTACGGGGATGACCGGTACGTCGGTGGCCAGCCACAGCCGGGCGAGCCCGGTCTTGCCCTGCATCGGCCACCAGTCGGGGTCGCGGGTCACCGTCCCTTCCGGATACACCACCACGGCTTCACCGTCCCGCAGCGCCTGCTCGGCAGCGCGCAGTGCGGTGGTGGCCTCGTTCGTTCCCCGCCGTACCGGGATCTGCCGGGCACCACGCAGCACCGCGCCGACGAAGAAGACGCCGAACAGGCCCTCCTTGACCAGGAAACGGGGAATCCGCCCGGCATCCCAGGTGAATCGGGCTATCGAGAACGGGTCCAGCTTGGACACGTGGTTGGCCATCAAGATCACGCCGCCGGTGCGGGGGACGTGCTGCTGACCGGCCCATCGGAACCGGAACATCAGGCGTACGACGGGCCGGACGACGATGGCGCTCAACCGCAGCCACCAGCCGAGCGGGCCGCGGCCACCGTGCCCGGTCTGCCGCCCCACCGCCCTCGTCACCCGGCGAGTCTGGCCCGCCGCTCGGCCCGTGTCGAGAACCTGTAACACGCGTCGACCAGGCCGCGACGTGACGCGACGCCACTGCCAGGTCAATGCGGTGAAATCTGGACATAGAGCGGCCATTCATTGACGGTCATCCTGGTACATGCAGCTCCCATGCTTCTCCCCTCGGCTGACCTAACCGGTAGCAACGGCGCATGCCGCTATGGCGAGATCTGAGGCAGGTGACACCCGAGCCGTTGTGACTACCGAGGATGCGCGCCCTACCCCCGAGAGGGTCGTCTCCAACTCAAGGACGACAGCATCGTCAACCGATGATTGTGTCCAGTAAAGAATCTGGGAGCCGTTTGCTGATGAATAGACAGGGCTGATGACGCCCTCAGCCAGCGTCGATGTCTCACCACTCCCGAGATCCAGGGAGACGGCTACAACGACGGAGTCATCAATCGTGTTGAGCACCTGCGTGAACAACAGCGCATCACCCGCTGGAGACCAGGAGAGGGCGCCAATGTTCTTGTCCCCTTCAGAGACCAGCCGCTCTTCGCCGGTTCTTGCGTCAGCGACCCAGATCTGGGAAATGTACTTCTCCTGCGTTCCGGTAAGCCGCATGAATGCGAGGTTCTCGCCGTCCGGGCTCCAAGCGACTGCGAAGTCTGACTCGGGCTGAGACGTTCCGCTATCGCCGGAGAGTTGACGAATCGACGTACCGTCTGCATTCATCGTGAAGACTCGATGTTCGCTTTGTGGCGGATCAATGATTCCAACAAGGGCTATAGTCTTGCCGTCCGGCGAGTATCTTGCCATCTCCAGTTCATCGTAGCAATCCGCGATGAGTGGGCGCTCGTTGTAGCCATCGGAATCCATGAGCCATAGGGAGCGGTGCGGGTCCTCTCCGGCGACTCGCTTCTCCGATTCGCGGGTAAAGAGGATTTCCGTGCCGCCTGGGCTGAACGTCGGATTGTCGGACAACCCGCCCTCGGTGAGCTGAACTGCCCGCCCGGCCGCGTCGAGGCCGAAGATGTCAGTCCGGTCCTCCCCTTGAAGGGCGGCGAAGGCCAAGGCGACACCCGGCTTGCCCGGACAAGTCGGTGGCAGCAGGGCTGAGTTGGGAGCCTCCGGTGGCCGTGCACAGGCGCTGAGCAGTAGCAGAACGGCCGTGCTCGAAATCGCCCACTGTGTCTTGCCCACGGCAACCGCATCTCTGTCCCGATCGACCATACAGAGGCGTCGCCCTGCCCGCTTCGTCTCTGTTCCCGGGCCGCCGTCGGCCGACCGGCACCGCCTGAGGACAATCATCCCGTGGCTTGGTCCCTGATTGTTCCGGTCAAGCGGCTGGCGCTGGCCAAGTCGCGGCTGATCGGTCCGCGGGACGGCATCCACAGTCCTGCTCTCGCGTTGGCCCTTGTCCGGGACACGATTGCCGCCGCCGTCTCCACCGCAGGAGTGACCCGAGTCGTCGTCGTGACCGACGACGAGGAGGTACGTGCCGCCGTCACCGGATTGGGCGCGGTGGTGCGTTCCGACGTACCACAGGGTGGGCTGAACGCGGCGATTAGCGCGGGGGCGTCGTACGCCGTCGGCATCGCCGGTCGGCATCCGGTCGCGGCGCTGCCGAGCGACCTTCCGGCGCTGACTCCCGACGTGCTGGCGGAGGCTCTGGCGGCGGCCGCCGGGCACCCCTCGGCGTTCGTCCCCGACACCGACGGGACCGGTACGACGTTGCTGACCGCGACCTCGGGTGACCTGCACCCTCGTTACGGACCGGACTCAGCCAGCGAGCACGCACTCGACGGGGCGATCCGCCTCGTCGGGAACTGGCCAGGGCTTCGACGCGACGTGGACACGATCGACGACCTGTTGACCGCCTCGTCGCTGGGGGTGGGCCGTGCCACCGAGGCAGTGCTGGCCATAGGCCCCAACCTCAGGCACAGGGCGGCGCACACAACGCCCTGTGCCTGACGCTAACCCGTCGGCCTCGACGCGCTGGCTTCTGCTTCTGCGTACGCAAGGCACCGGCCTTCGTCGTCCTGATATCTCGGGCCGCGGTCCGTTTCCTCCGGATCGTCCCACTCAACGACGGGCTCGCCCTGCTCGTCAACAAACTCGCCAGGGAAGACGATGGAGAGATCGTGTCCGCTGACTTGCATGCATTCCACGTACAACAGGCTCACCGCATTCGAGTACGTGTTGGGGACAGGGCCGTCCGGCTCCAATGCGGGCGCCTGGTTCACCGGCGCGTCTGTCGCGGTTGGCTCGCCCGCAGGCCCCGCCGGGCCAACGCCGGGTGGCAACCCGAGTTGAGCTGCCAGCGCGACGCCCGCCGCCGTCAGCGAACTCGCAGCAGCCACGCCGAGGCGGCGCAACCTCCGGCGTCGCCGCCCAAGCCTCAAGAGAGCAACGGGATCCACGCGGTCGGCGGGCAACGGCTCGCCCCGCATTGCCTTCCGCAGATCTTCGGTGGTGTTCATGGCGAACCTTCCGCTTGTCCAGCCGCTGCTAACGGGGTAGGTCGTGGCACCGTGCGCTCGTCGGCGTCGTCGGTCAACTCATCTGAGACGCGCAGCTTCTTCAATGCGCGATGGTGCAGGCTCTTGACGGTGCCGACCTTCAGATCCAAGACCCGCGCGGTCTCGACCTCGGTCAGGTCCTCGAAGTACCGCAGGACGACAACCGCACGCTCGCGAGCCGTCAACTGATGCATGGCTGCCATCAGGGAAATCCGAGCACCCACGTCCGGTGCCGCATCGGAACTGGGACCTTCCGGCACGCGGTCGGTTGTGACTTCGGTGCGCGGTCTTCGCCGCCACCGGTCGGTCGCACCGTTGACGAGCGCTTGACGCACATAGCCGAACGGATCGTCCTGCTCGATCCGACGCCATCTGGGGTAGCACCGGACCAGAACGCCCTGCAGCAGGTCCTCCGCATCTGCGCCGACGAGCAGCCGTGCTACGTGAAGCAGCTGGCGCGAATGGGTTTCGATGAAGCGTGCGAACGCTGCGTCTCCCTCCGAGCTGACGCTTCGGCATGCACTCACAGACGTGGAGCTGAGGAGAAAGGTTGCAGCCGGAGCCCATGTCTCCGTCGCCATCGCAGACACCGACGCCGGCACGCGGCTGGCCCGTCCTGAAGGTGGTCGTGCATCGGCCTAGTCTCTGGCCCGTGTCGCCAAACGAACTGCAGGGGACGGTGAGTTCCTTCGACGCTGCGACGCGGTGCGGATCCGTCCTGCTCGACGACGGCAGCGCCGTACGTTTCGACGGGGCGGCGTTCGCCGCAGGCGGTCTGCGGCTGCTCCGCCCGGGACAGCGGGTACGGATGGAGATCCTGGACGGCCAGGTCGTGCTGATCACCATTCTGACGCTTCGTTCACCCGGCTAGGGCATCATCTCGTCATGGTCAGCACTGCCACCCCGGCGCCCGACGAGCACGTTCTCGGCGCCGACCGGTTCCTCAACCGTGAGTTGTCCTGGCTGGACTACAGCGCGAGGGTGCTCGGCCTAGCCGAGAACCCGCACACGCCGCTGCTCGAACGAGTCAAGATCCTCGCGATCTTCGCGGGCAATTTGGACGAGTTCTACATGGTGCGCGTCGCCGGCCTCAAGCGGCGGCAGAGCACCGGCATTTCTGTCCGCTCTGCGGACGGTCTGTCCCCGCGCGTGCAGCTGGAACTGATCGCCGAGCGGACCCGGGACCTCGTCGATCAGCATGCGCGGCTCTTCGCAGACGTCGTCCAGCCCGAGCTCGACAAGCAAGGCATCCGCATCCTGCGCTGGGAGGATTTGCCGGAGGACGACACGGTGCGGCTGCGGGAGTACTTCCGGGACCGGATCTTCCCGGTCCTGACGCCGCTTGCGGTCGACCCGGCTCACCCGTTCCCCTACATCAGCGGGCTGTCTTTGAACATCGCCGTCGTCGTCCGCGACCCGGCGCTCGGGGCAGAGCGTTTCGCGCGGGTCAAGGTGCCGAACAACGTCCCCCGGTTCGTCCCGGTCGCCGAAGGCCAGTCGGTGCTGCCGCTGGAGGAACTCATCGCCGCGCACCTGCCGCAGCTGTTCCCGGGCATGGACGTCGGCGAGCACCACCTGTTCCGGGTCACCCGCAACGCCGACGTCGAGGTCGAGGAGGACCGCGACGAGGACCTGCTGCAGGCCCTCGAACGCGAGCTCGCGCGGCGCCGTTTCGGCCCGGCCGTCCGGCTCGAAATCGGCGAGACGATGGATCAGCACATGCTCGACCTGCTGATCCGCGAGATGGACATGAGCTACGCCGACGTCCTTCGCGTTCCCGGTCTGCTGGACCTCTCGGCGCTGTGGTCGCTGTACGACTTCGACGCGCCCACCCTCAAGGACGCGCCGTTCGTCCCTGCCACGCATCCGCGGCTGAGCGAGGGCGAGACTGCCAAGAGCGTCTTCGCGACGTTGCGCGAGGGCGACGTGATGGTGCACCACCCCTACGACTCGTTCGCGACGAGCGTGCAGCGCTTCATCGAGCAGGCCGCCGCCGACCCAAACGTGCTGGCGATCAAGCAGACGCTCTACCGCACGTCCGGCGATTCCCCCATCGTCGAGGCCCTCGCCGAGGCCGCCACCGCAGGAAAGCAGGTAGTCGTCCTCGTCGAGGTCAAGGCGCGCTTCGACGAGGAGGCCAACATCAGTTGGGCCAAGATGCTGGAACGGGCCGGCTGCCACGTCGTCTACGGCTTGGTCGGTCTCAAGACACACTGCAAGGCGGCCCTCGTCGTACGCCGGGAAGGCGGCGGACTGCGCCGCTACTGCCACATCGGCACGGGCAACTACAACCCGAAGACGGCCCGGCTCTACGAGGATCTCGGCGTGCTCACCGCCGATCCTCGGGTGGGTGCCGACCTCACCGACCTGTTCAACGCACTGACCGGCTACTCGCGGCAGACCTCCTACCGCACCCTGCTGGTGGCGCCGTACGGCATCAGGACCGGCCTGCTCGAGCGGATCGAGCGCGAGATCGACCATGCGGTGGCCGGCCGGGAGTCCGGCATCGACGTCAAAATCAACTCGCTCGTGGACGAGCAGATCGTGGATGCGATGTACCGGGCGTCCAACGCCGGTGTGCCGATCCGGCTGCTGATCCGCGGGATCTGCACCCTGCGGCCGGAAGTGCCCGGCCTGTCGGAGAACATCCGGGTCCGCTCGATCGTCGGCCGATTCTTGGAGCACTCGCGCGTCATCTACTTCCGCAACGACGGCGACCCCGAATGGTGGCTGGGCAGCGCGGACCTCATGCACCGCAACCTCGACCGCCGAGTGGAGGTGCTCCTGCGGGTCAACGATCCGACCGCCGCCGAGCACCTGCGCTTCATAATGGAAACGGCCATGCGCGAGGACATCACCGGCTGGGACCTGCGCCAAGACGGCAGCTGGGAGCACACGAAGGGCAGCAGCGACTTCCAGCTCGAGCTGATGGTGGCGCACAAGAACCGGACCGACTGACCCGTGCCGGCCGACCCGATCGCCGCGGCCGGCGGCGTGCCCTGGCGACGGGATGACGGCGTCGTCCGACTCGCCGTGGTCCACCGACCGCGCTACGACGACTGGTCCTTCCCGAAGGGAAAACTCCGGCCCGGTGAGCTGCCGCTGCTCGCCGCGGTTCGCGAGGTGACCGAAGAGACCGGGCTGGAACTGGTGATCGGCCGCCGGCTACCCCGGACGAGCTACCAATCGGACGGGGGGCAGAAGACCGTGGACTACTGGAGCATGCGGGCAACCGGGGAGTTCGTCGCCAACGATGAGACCGACGGCATGGAGTGGCTCACGCCGGAGGAGGCCGTGAAAACCCTGTCCTACGCCGACGATCAGGCGTTGGTGGCCGACCTGCTGGCAGTGGCGGTGGCGCCGGTGCGGGTACTGCTCGTCCGGCACGGGCGGGCCGGAGACAGCGAATCGTGGTCGGGCCCGGACGTCGATCGCCCGCTGGACGAGCGCGGGGTGGCCGAGGCGGCGACGCTGGCCGACGTGCTGCCGGCATTCGGGCCGGACCGGGTGGTCAGCGCCGACCCGCTGCGCTGCCGGCAGACCCTGCAACCTCTCGCCGAGCGCCTCGGACTGCTGGTCGGTCCGGCGTCGGAATTCGGTGAGGACGACTACCTCGACGATCCAGCCGCCGCTCGCAACGCCCTGGCCAAACTGTTGGGCGCCGACTCGGTGGCCGCTGTGGGCAGCCAGGGCGGGGTGATCCCGGACCTGTTGGAATGGCTGCTCACCTCCGGGCAGCCGGTCACCGGTGTGTCACCGCAGCGGCGTGCCGACGGGCCGCCGGCCCGGAAGGGAAGCGTGTGGGCGCTCACCGCCCACGACGGCAAGGTGGTCAGCGCCGACTACTACGGCTCGTTGCTGCCCTAGAACGCCGACGCTGACGACAGCACAACGTCCGTTGGGGGGCGCGGTATGGCGCTCACCCCAACGGACGTAGGCGAAGCAGGGGTTTAGCTGCTCTTCTTGGCCGGGGTCTTCTTGGCCGGGGTCTTCTTGGCCGTCGACTTGCCGGCGGTGGACTTGGTGGCGGACTTCTTCGCCGGGGTCTTGGTCGCCGTGGTCTTCTTCGCCGCGGTGGACTTCGGGGTGCTCTTCGCGGCCGCCGTCTTGGTGGCCGTCTTCTTCGCGGGCGCCGTCTTCGCCGAGGCCTTGGTGGTGGACTTGGCAGTGGCCTTGCCCGGCGCAGTGTTGTCGGGCGAGGCCTTTGCGGTCCGAGCCGTCGCCGTGGTCCCCGCCCGAGCCGCCGACGTCGCCTTTGCGACGGGAGCAGTCGCCACCTTGCCCAGTTTCTTGGTGCCGCTCACCACGTCCTTGAACTGCTGGCCCGGGCGGAACGCCGGAACGCTGGTCTTCTTCACCTTGATGGTCGCGCCGGTCCTCGGGTTGCGAGCGGTGCGAGCGCTGCGGTTGCGCTTCTCGAACACCCCGAAGCCGGTGATCGCGACCTTCTCGCCCTTGGACACCGCACGTGACACGACGTCGATCAGTCCGTCGACGGCTGCGGCTGCGGTCTTCTTGTCCCCGGCCAGCCGTGTGGCGAGGGTGTCGATCAACTCGGACTTGTTCACTGTGTCCCTCCCAGGACATCTCACGGCCGTGCGGCCGACTCCGGCGAACGGTAGAGGGCACACGGCTGCGAGGCAACGACCTAGCGCCGTTTCGCCTGGTTTTGCAAGCATTCTTTTCCGCCGAAGCGGACTCGGCTGCGCCAAGCTGTTGCGGCGCAAGGGTTCTGGGGTCAGCCGGTAACCGGTAACCAGTGCATGCGGGCCGCCTCAAAGGTGACGATGTCGGCCTCGTGCTGGCACGTCACACTGATGTCGTCCAGCCCCTCCAGGAGCCGCCAGCGGGAGTAGTCGTCAAGGGCAAAGGCCGTGACGAAGTCGCCGGCCGTGATCACCCGAGCCTCGAGGTCGACAGTGACCTCGGCAGCGGGATCACTTTCGGCGTCCTCCCACAGCTTTTCGACCGTGGCCTGATCGACGAGAACCGTCAGCAGTCCCGACTTGAGCGAGTTGCCGCGGAAGATGTCGCCGTAGCGCGAGCTGACGACGACCCGGAACCCGTAGTCCAACAGGGCCCAGACGGCATGCTCACGCGACGATCCGGTGCCGAAATCGGAACCCGCAACGAGGATGCTCGCGCCGGCGTACTCCGGGCGGTTCAGCACGAAGTCCGGCTCCTTGGCCCGCCAGGCGGCGAACAGGCCGTCCTCGAAGCCGGTGCGCGCGACCCGCTTGAGGTAGACCGCCGGGATGATCTGGTCGGTGTCGACGTTGCTACGACGCAGCGGCAAGACCCGGCCGGTGTGGCGGCGGAACTTCTCCACGTCAATCCCCCAGGTCCGCGGGCGCGCTGAGCGTTCCGCGTACGGCGGTCGCGGCGGCCACGAGCGGTGACACGAGGTGCGTGCGCCCGCCCTTCCCCTGGCGGCCCTCGAAGTTGCGGTTGGACGTCGACGCCGAACGCTCCCCGGGAGCGAGTTGATCGGGGTTCATCCCCAGGCACATCGAGCATCCGGCGCTGCGCCACTCCGCGCCCGCGTCGGCGAACACCTGGTCCAGGCCCTCCGTTTCGGCCTGCTCCTTGACCTTCATCGAGCCCGGTACGACGAGCATCCGCACCCCCGCGGCGACGTGGCGTCCTTTCAACACCGCGGCGGCAGCGCGCAGGTCCTCGATCCGGCCGTTCGTGCAGGAACCGAGGAAGACGGTGTCGACGGCGATCTCGCGCAACGGCGTACCGGGTCGCAGATCCATGTAGGCCAGCGCCCGCTCGGCAGATGCCCGGTCGTCGGTGTCGTCGAACGAGGCCGGGTCAGGGACCGTCGCGTCCAACGTGGACCCCTGACCGGGGTTCGTTCCCCACGTGACGAACGGAGTCAGCTCGTCGGCGTCGAGGACCACCTCGGCGTCGAAGGCTGCGCCGTCGTCGGTGCGCAGCGTTCGCCAGTAGTCGACAGCGGTGTCCCAGTCCGCCGGCGTGTGCTGCCGCCCCGCGAGGAAGTCGAACGTCGTGTCGTCGGGTGCGATCATGCCGGCTCGCGCGCCGGCCTCGATCGACATGTTGCACACAGTCATCCGGGCCTCCATCGACAGCGCCTCGATTGCCGGCCCGCGGTACTCGATCAGGTAACCCTGCCCCCCGCCGGTCCCGATCTTGGCGATGACGGCCAGGATGATGTCCTTCGCCGTCACGCCCGGCCGCAGCTGTCCGGTCACCGTGACGGCCATCGTCTTGAACGGTCGTAGGGACAGCGTCTGCGTGGCGAGGACATGCTCGACCTCACTCGTCCCGATCCCGAACGCCAGCGCACCGAACGCCCCGTGCGTCGACGTGTGGCTGTCGCCGCAGACGACCGTCATCCCGGGCTGCGTCAGCCCGAGCTGCGGGCCGATCACGTGCACGATGCCCTGGTCCCGGTCGCCCATCGGATACAGCCGGATACCGAAGTCGGCACAGTTCTGCCGCAGTGTCTCCACTTGGAGGCGGGAGACCTCGTCGGCGATCGGCAGCTGGATGTCCTCGGTCGGGACGTTGTGGTCTTCGGTGGCGATGGTGAGCTCCGGGCGGCGAACCTGCCGGCCGGCCAGCCGCAGCCCGTCAAAGGCCTGCGGGCTGGTCACCTCGTGCACCAGGTGCAGGTCGACGTAGATGAGGTCGGGCTCCCCCTCGTGCCGGCGCACCAGGTGGGCGTCCCAGACCTTCTCCGCCAATGTCTTGACCATCCGCGCTATCCCATCATGTGAGACGCTAGTATCGGTTCGTGGGACAGTCTAGCGGGATCGGCGTGCTCGACAAGGCGGTGGCAGTCCTTACCGCCGCCGCCGCGCGACCGGTCTCGCTGGCCGACCTCAGCGCCGGTACGGCGCTGCCGCGGGCCACGGCCCATCGCATCGCGGTCGCCTTGGAGGTCCATGGGCTGCTCGCTCGTGACGTCGAGGGACGCTGGCTGCCCGGGCCGGCGCTGAGCGCCCTGGCCGAGTCCGATCCGTTGCTTGCCGCGGCGCCGGCGGTTCTTCGGCGACTCAGCGAGCAGAGTGGGGAAAGTGCTCAGCTGTACCGCCGGGAGGGTTCTTGGCGGGTGTGTGTCGCGGCCGTCGACCGGGCGAGCGGCCTGCGCGACACAGTTCCGGTGGGAGCCCGGTTGCCGATGACCGCCGGTTCGGCGGCGCAGGTGCTCGCCGCCTGGCCCGAGGATGCCGGCGTACCTGCCGGTGCGGTGTTCAGCGCGCGCACCCTGTCCCTCGTCCGCCGTCGCGGCTGGGCGGCCAGCATGGGACAGCGCGAGCCCGGAGTGTCGTCGGTGTCGGCACCGGTGTTCGCCGGGGACGCGGTCGTTGCGGCGGTTTCGGTGTCCGGGCCGTCGGATCGGCTGGGGCGTCGGCTCGGCGAGCGGCTGTCCCCCGCCGTCCTCCGGGCGGCTCGCGAGCTGACCACCGCGTTCGGCTAGCTCAGAAAACGGTCCAGAGTGGCCCGGACAGCGGCCGGGTCGTCGACCCACGGGTAGTGCCCGACACCGTCCAGGATCACGACATCGGCATGGGGTAGGAACGCAGCCCATTGCCGGCAAACCGATGTGCCGAGCGGATCTCGCGACCCGCCGACGACCAGCGCCGGTACGTCGACGTGGGACAGCCCGGCCGTCACGTCGGCTGCGGTCAGGCTGCCCAGCCCGAACCCGTGAGTCGCAGCCATGGAGCGTTGGTCGGCTTCCCCGGCGGCGTGCGCCCTGGCGCCTTCGTCCCAGCGACCGTAGAAGAACGGCGTCCAGTCATCGGTGCGGATCGCCTCGTCGTACCACGGCTCGGCCCGCCTGGACATCCGCACCGCCTCCGCATCGTCGTAGGTCAAGCCCAGCTGGTTGCGGCCGCCCGGCGTCAACAGGACGAGGTGGGACAACCGGTCAGGGTTGCCGGCAGCCCACAACGCCGCCGTCAGTGCCCCGGCGGAATGGCCGAGCAGGTCGACCGTCACCATCCCGAGGTGGGCAACGATGGCCTGGACCGATTCGGCAAGTGCCGGCAGTTCGTAGCCGTCGACCTCCTCGGGCGGCGGCGCAGAGCCGGTTCCCGGCAGGTCGACGAGGATCAAGGTTCGGGTGGCTGCGAGACCACCCAGGTCGTCCAGGTACGCCGACGCGCGACCTGGCCCGCCTGGTACGCAGAGCAGCGGCGGGCCGGCGCCCCGGAGGCGGTACCCGGCGAAGAGGCCCGGCCGGACCTCGAGGATGCTCACCCAGCTGAGGGTAGGACGCGGTGCTTGACGGCAGAATCGAATAACCGGCGCACGTACGGGCTGGGCGCAGTGGCGAGGGAGTCATGATGGGTCCAGAGCACGTGCCGCGCGCGACAGACCTCGTGCCTTTTCGCGAGGCGGTGCGGGCCTGGTTCCTGATCTCGCTGCAGACCTTCGGTGGCCCGGCGGGGCAGATCGCGGTGATGCAGCGGTTGCTCGTCGACGAGAAGCGGTGGATCGGCCAGCGCCGGTTCCTGCATGCGCTGAACTACTGCATGCTGTTGCCCGGCCCCGAGGCGCAGCAGCTGGCCGTCTACAGCGGCTGGTTGCTCAACGGCTCTCGTGGCGGCCTCGTCGCGGGCGTCCTGTTCGTGCTGCCCGGCGCGGTGGCACTGCTCGCGCTGTCGGCTGTCTACGTCGCGTTCGGCACGACGGCCGTGGTGGCAGCGCTGTTCGCCGGGCTGGCGCCCGCGGTGCTGGCGATCGTGGCCCAGGCAGTCGTCCGGATCGGGCGGCGCGCGTTGGGGAACCCCGCCCTGGTGGCGATCGCGGTGGCGTCGTTCCTCGCCATCTATGCGCTGCAGGTGCCGTTCCCGATCGTGATCCTGGCGGCGGCCCTGCTCGGCTGGCTGCTCGGCCGATTCGCGGCACACACGATCCACGCCGCGGATGCGCACGCGGCTCGCGACGCCGGCCCAGCGCCGGTGATCCCCGACGACGCGCTGCACCGCGAGCGGCCCTCTGGCGTACGGGCGCTCCGCCTCTTGGTGATCGGCCTGGTGTGCTGGCTGTCACCAGTCGCGCTGTTCGCCGCGTTCACCGGACGCGGCAGCGTATTCACCGAACAGGGCCTGTTCTTCTCCGGCACGGCGCTGGTTACTTTCGGCGGGGCGTACGCCGTCCTCGCATACGTCGCCCAGCGTGCCGTGGAGGACTTCGGCTGGCTCGCCCCCGGTGAGATGGTCCGCGGCCTGGCGCTGGCCGAGACGACGCCGGGACCGTTGATCATGGTCGTCCAGTTCGTCGCGTTCATCGGCGCCTACCGGGATCCGGGGGCCTTCAACCCGTGGGTTGCCGCCGTGCTGGCGGCGCTGCTGACGACGTGGGTGACGTTCGTGCCGAGCTTCCTGTTCATCTTCTTGGGCGCGCCGTACGTCGAACGGCTGCGCGGAAACCGGTCGCTGTCGGCGGCGTTGACCGGCATCACCGCTGCGGTCGTCGGCGTCATCGCCAACCTGACGCTGTACTTCGCCGTCAACACGCTGTTCCGCAACCGTTCGGAGCTGGCGTGGGGGCCGGTCCACCTGCTGCTTCCTGAGCTCGCGACGTTCCAGCCGGTGCAGGTGGCGATTGCCGCCATCGCGGCCGTGTTGATCTTCCGGCTGGGCTGGTCGGTGCTGCGAACGCTCGGCGTCTGCGCCCTGCTCGGCCTCGCCTCGCTGCCACTGATCTGAGCCGTTCAAGATGTAGCGCCAGGGCCGCGGCCCTTTCCCGCCGCCGCAAAGATGTGGGAACGCATCTTGGAGAGGGGCCGATGGACGCAAGACCACGCACGGCGTGACCGTCAGCCGTGCCGATGGGTACTAGGTCGCCCAGCTCTGAAATTTTCGGTCCTACAATGGGGTCTAGTGAACGTCCGCTGGACCCGATCGAGCCGAAGGCACCGGATCGGTCGCGCACATGCCTTGTACGTCATGGCCTCGACCGTTGGGCAGACGGTCAGGACTGGTCGAGGGGATCGAGCAGTGCTCTGTGTTGGCAAGGATGACAGCGGCCTGCAACTAGAGATCCTCGCCGTGCTGTTGCCGGACCACCTGCTCGTGGTCCACGTCATGCCGGCGGAAATGAGGAGGCACACATGAGCAGAAGAGTCGAGATAGACGGCGTCTCCTACGTGGATGGAAGGCCGGCCGCCCGTCGATGAGCAACACAAACAAGCGGTCACCGCAGTTGCGATTGAGCTTGCCAGCCGAACTCGACAGTCAATTGCGATCACGAGCGGCGACGGAGAAGCGCACGGTATCGGAGGTGACGCGCGAAGCGCTGCAACGCTACCTGGCTGGATGACTGATCGAACGCTGTAGCCCCGAGGGGATTCGAACCCCCGCCACCGCCTTGAGAG